>Ga0222714_10000468_pt1 | contig 46334 bp, 53 predicted proteins | sample C33_3DmetaG_FD_165048 | JGI IMG/M metagenome (GOLD analysis project Ga0222714, IMG submission 165048) | Estuarine water microbial communities from San Francisco Bay, California, United States - C33_3D | ecosystem: Environmental > Aquatic > Marine > Unclassified | place: USA: California... | reverse complement strand
AATGAGTTCCCCGATTCATTCAGGGGCGACAGGAGTAATAACGCAGTCGCGCAGCTTCCGTTGACAGCGGCTAGACAGTAGCAGGTCGACCTCGCTTCGAAGAGTATTTGTCCCCTCCTGGCCCGTCCGGCGCTTGCTTTCACCTCCTGAATACCGTCAAATCCAGCATTGATTACTGCCGAATCGGCCGCATCTTCAAGTCAAGTGCAGCTGATTTGCTCTGCAGCATCCGGGAGGCTACCCATGGATATGACTTTGCTCTACTGGCACTGGATTGTAATCGGGATCGTGCTGATGCTGGCCGAGATTTTTGTCGGCTCGTTCTTCATTCTCTGGTTTGGCGCTGCCGCCGTCGTCATCGGCGTTGTGTTGGTGGTATTTCCCGGTGTCACTACCGCCATCCAGGTGCTCTCCTGGGGTCTGCTTTCCACAGGATTTGCCATCGGCTGGTTCCGCTTCCTCAAACCGCTCTCGACCGACAAGACCAAGGCCGGCCTGTCCCGGGAAACCCTGCTCGGGGAAATTGGTCAGGTATTGTCTCCACCCAACGGCGAGAAGCGTGGCACTGTGCGCTTTCCTGCACCGGTACTAGGTTCTGACGAATGGCAGATCATCTCGCAAGACTCGCTTAATCCCGGCGACCGCGTCAGCGTCGTCGATGTCTCAGGCAATTCCCTGATCGTCACCAAGGCCTGATCAGCACCACAAACAGAGGAAATTTGTTATGGAACCGGGAATCATCATTGCGATCGCAATCTTTATCTTCTTTCTTGTTACCGTGGCGCAGGGCGTCCGTCAGGTCCCACAGGGTTATAAGTGGGTCGTGCAACGACTCGGCAAATATTCCTCTTCGCTCAACCCCGGTCTGAATTTCATCATTCCCTATATCGATGCCGTCGCCTACAAAGTGACGACGAAAGATATCGTGCTGGATATTCCCTCACAGGAAGTCATCACGATGGATAACGCGGTGCTTGTCACCAACGCAGTCGCCTACATCAATATCGTCTCACCGGAGAAGGCTGTCTACGGCGTTGAGAACTATGTCGTGGCGATTCAGACGCTGGTCCAGACCTCACTCCGATCCATCGTCGGCGAAATGAGCCTCGATGCTGCCCTGTCGTCCCGCGACCACATCAAAGCGAAATTGAAGGCGGCTATTTCCGATGACATCGCCGACTGGGGCATTACGCTGAAGACTGTTGAAATCCAGGACATCAATCCTTCGGCCACCATGCAACAGGCGATGGAAGAACAGGCTGCCGCCGAGCGCGCCCGGCGCGCCACCGTCACCCGAGCCGACGGCGAAAAGCAGGCGGCCATTCTCAAGGCGGAAGGCGAATTGGAAGCCTCCCGTCGCAACGCCGAGGCTCAGGTCGTGCTGGCCAAGGCCAGCAAGGAAGCGATCTCTCTGGTGACCGACGCCATCGGCGAGCGGGAATTACCGGTCGTCTATCTGCTGGGCGAGAAATACATCAGCTCGCTGCAGAATCTCTCGAGCTCGGACAACGCGAAATTCGTGGTGTTCCCGGCGGATATCCCCACTGCCCTGCAGGGCATGCTCGGCAAGAAATAAACCACCGCTCCTGGTTCTGCCATTACCGGCCACACCAAGGTTGCAAACGCAATTGAGAATTATTAGCATTAGCAAGACTTTTAGCAATGCGGTCTTGTCATGGTTCGTTCAATCCTGTTCTGGTTACACCTCGCCAGCGGCGTCCTCACGGGTCTCGTTATCCTGATGATGTCAGCCACAGGCGTCATTCTCACCTATGAACGCCAGTTGCTCGCCCTGGAAGACAGCGTCTATGCCCGGGTTCCAGCCGCATCCGAGACCCGCCTGAGCCTGGACGCGCTGCTCGACCGCGCCGCACTCGACGACTTCGCTCCCGACCGCATCACTGTCAGCGCCGACCCCACGGATGCCGTCGTCTTCGCCGCGGGCCGTGATCGCACGGAATACCTCGATCCCTATTCGGGCGTCGCCTATACCCAACACGACGGTGGCCTGCGACGCTTCCTCGGCAGCGTCCGCGGCCTCCACCGCTGGTTTAATGCCACAGGCGAGAACCGGGACCGCGCCCGAATGATAACCGGCACCAGCAACCTGTTATTCCTGTTTCTGATTTGCAGCGGACTGTATCTGTGGCTGCCGAAACTGATCACAGCCGCCACCCTGCGCGCCCGATTGTGGTTGCAGCCGAAGCCGGCGACTTCGACGGCGCGTTATTTCAACTGGCACCATGTCTTCGGCATCTGGGCAGCCCTGCCCCTGCTGGTGATCGTGGCAACGGCAACCGTCTTCTATTACTCCTGGGCCAATGCGCTGGTGTATCGACTCGCTGGCGAATCCCCGCCTCAACGTGGCGGGGTAGCCGTGGCCGATCGTGTCGAGGCGGCTGAGGCTCCAGCCCCCTTGCTGCCTCTGCAAACCCTGTTCGAATCTGCGACACAGCAGGTGGATGATTGGCGCAGCATTGCCATCACGCTGCCACCGACAGCTTCCAGCTCCCGGGTCAACTTCAGCATCGATCAGGGCAATGGGGGACAGCCGCAGAAACGGCACACACTTACTCTGAATGGCACCACAGGAGAGGTCGCCGAATGGGCCCCGTTCTCGAGTCAGTCGACCGGTCGCCAGGCCCGTTCCTGGGTGCGCTTCCTGCACACCGGGGAGGCACTCGGTATCGTCGGTCAGACGGTCGCCGGTCTCGCCTCACTCGCCGCCGTCTTGATGGTCTGGAGCGGCCTGTTACTCGCCCTACAACGACTGTTGCGATATTTCAAGCGTCGCCGTGGTTTGGCAAGGTCAGCCACGCGCCTGGCGACGATGCCCCTGGGCGAATCCCGCTAGACAGTCGTCAATCCCTCGTTGCACGCCGGTTGGACTTTCGTTAGCCCCACTACTGTCGCGCTTGCCTGCTAACGACGCTCACGAATAGATGAGGAATGACCGTGTGCGGATAGTGCGCAGCGTCAGATAGCAAACGAGTCCGACCGGTCCCAACAGAAAGGTGAGCACGAGGCACGGTACCATCATCCAGTGCGGAATACCCTTGCGCTGTGAATCCTGTAGCTCCCAACTGCCGATGAACAGATCAAATGCGAGGTAGTGGATCCAGCCGATCAGAACGGCATAGGGAGCAGTGAACAACTGCATCACCCCATACAGGGAACCGAAACCGCCGTCCTCCGGCCCCTCGAAACCAATCAGCAGGAACAGGACCAGATAACACAGTCCTAGCAAAAACGGGATCAGCCCGGCACTGACGAGTCCCAGCGTCCATTTCCAACGCGGCAACACCAGCAGCAATAACCAGCCCGGCAAGACTGCAAGATTGAAAATGCTGAACAGAAGATCGGCTGACATGATTACACTCCCCCAGATGGTGAAGGCACAGGGTAGATCATTCGGCCAATTGCAGTAAACTGATCCCTGGACTCACTTCCGGACATAGCACCGGAACTCGCCTGGGCATGCACTGATGGCCGACCCCAATCCTCGTTTCTTCCGCACCCCCGCGCTGTTTCGCGCATGGCTGGAGAAGCATCACGGCACTATTCAGGAGCAATGGGTGGGATTTTACAAGAAACACACCGGCGAGCCCTCCATCGACTGGCCCCAATCCGTGGATGCAGCCCTCTGTTTCGGCTGGATCGATGGGCTGCGTCGCTCCCTCGACGAAGACCGCTACATGATTCGATTCACGCCCCGCAAACCGCGCAGTCACTGGAGCCATGTCAACATCGAGCGGATGGAATGGTTGCTGTCCCAGGGCCTGGTTACCGCCGCAGGCGCCGCCGCCTACGCCCAACGCAACGCCGAAAACACGGGCCGTGCGGCACATGAACAGAAGCGTGTCACGCTGTCGATGGCGTATCAGAAACGCTTTCGTGCGACACCACAGGCCTGGCAGTTTTACAAGAAATTACCGCCCGGCACTGTCAAGCAATGCAACTGGTGGGTGATGAGTGCGAAGCAGGAGGCCACACGGGAACGTCGATTAACGCTGCTAATCGAGTGTTCGGCGCGGTGCGAGCTGGTGCCTGCTCTGGTGTGGACTAGAAAGAAGCCTGGGTAAGCTTGCGGGAGAATTTCAGCAAGGTACGCTCAGTGATCACAGTGACCTTGCAGCCTTCGCGTTTCAACAGCAGTGCCTTCTCGATCTTGCGACCGTGACTGGTATAGAGCCAGTCATGACTGGAAAGCGTACCGATAACGAGGTAATCGACGCCACGCTGCACTGCCGTGCTGGTCTTCGCTCCCAACATCTTCAGCATCGTGTCGATGGAGTCTCTGTCGCCGCTCACGAACTCACCCGTCAGACAGAATGTCTTGCCGGCGAAGCTCAGCGAGTCGGTATCATCCTCTCACATATCGGTAGAGCTCTCGAAATGTGCCGCTCCCTCGCCGGTGATCTTGTTGATGGCGGCGAGCAGGTTCGCGCGCTCCTTCTCGTAAATAGTGCCGTCATTGAGAATTGTTTCGAGACGATCTGCAATGATCGTGGCTGGCCACACCTTCTGAATGGCCGAATTTTGCAGCAACCAGTCCGACAGGGCGACGATCTCGTCGTCGTTGAGCACGCCGTCTGAAGCGACGCCGGTAATAAAGCCGATCAATTCATCCATGCTCGCGACGGTATCGGTATCGGCTGACATGCGTTCACTGGCAACGCGTTCGATATGCGCCTGCATCAGCGCCAGTTCATCGCGACTGACTTGACCATCCTCGAGAATATCGCCAACGCGCTGCAGAATGTCGCGCACATCTTTGTCGTCGGCGAGGTATTGCTGTGATTGCAACCAGGAATCGAGAAACAGGAATTCGAGTTCGTTCAGACGCTTGTCGGCGACGATGCCGGCGAGAATGCCCTTGAGTCCATGCATCGCCTTCTTCTTCTCTCGCGTAAAGCTGAACGCTTCAGAAAGTGGTTCGGCGTCTATTTTTTCGTCAATTTCCAAGACTCGGGACCTTGTGCGTGAACGACAATTTGGCAGGGCCCATCATAAAACTTTCAGTAAGGCGTGTACAAACATTTGCCGGGGCTCTCCCGCACCGGACGGCCAGCGCCACGCGGGCGTGGGGCGGCCCCCTCCATCGAAATGTACCATTTCTTTCCGCACGGCGGCTGGGTTAAACTTGGCCCTTCGTCCGGGAACCCCTCACGAGAAGGAAACCGAATTGGAACAGACAGATAACCGCTCGTTTTTAGCGAAACTCCTGGCAGGCGACTACGGCCTTGCCATCACGTATTGGCTGTTCTATTTTGTCGGCGCTGGCCTGTTTTTCGTGTTCGGCAGCGAAGCGGTCGACAACGAGGACTGGATTCGGTATCTGTCGATGGTCGCCGTCATGCTCGCCTACACGGTAGTGCTGATCATCGGTGTACGCGCCGCCTACAAGGGGCCGCAACTTTGGAAGGTAATGTCCCGCACTTCCTCGGTGTTTATGATCATCAATATCCTGGTCGGCATTTCAACACTGGGGTTCATCTACTAGACTCACCGCTACCAGTGCCAGGGAACGGGTCCAGGTGAGCCGGGTGAGAGGATTCAGGCTTGAGTCATAACCAAGACAATCGCTACGCACTCGTCGTCAAGAAAGACTGTCCTACCTGTGCCTTGATCGAACCGGTTCTGCAGACCCTGCTCGCCAATCTCGACGGCGAACTGGAAGTCTATGTGCAGGATGATCCTGGCTTCCCGGCTAGCATCCCGGAACGCATCGATGACACGGCACTGGCCTGGTCCTATTCCCGTCAGATCGAAATCGTACCTACCCTGCTGCGCCTGCGTAGCGATGGCCTCGAAGTCAGCCGCATCGTCGGTTAGGACAAGCAACAGTGGCGCGAATTTACCGGCATCGAGACCCTCGGGGAGGCACTCGTCGATTTCAAGCCAGGATGCGGATCGAAGACCTTGGACCCTGGCATGGAAGACAAGCTCGCACTCAAATACGGCCCGAAAATCCTGCAGGCACGCGAGATCAGTCTGGCTGAATCGGAAGATGCGCTGGAAGCGTGCTTCGAACGTGGCTGGAGCGACGGCTTGCCAGTTGTACCGCCGACGGCGCTGCGCGTGCTGCGCATGCTACGCGCCTGCGATCGGCCCGCCGACGAAATCATCGGCAAGATCCCACCGGACAACGCGCCTTGCACGGTCGAGAAAGTCGCGATCAATGCCGTGTTGGCTGGCTGCAAGCCGGAATATTTCCCTCTTGTACTGGCCACAGTGAGCGCCGCGTTACAGGACCGCTTCTGCCTGCACGGCTTGCTGTGCACGACCTATTTTTCCTCCCCGGTTGTGATCGTGAATGGGCCCGTTGCGCGCCAGATTGGCATGAATGCCGGTGTCAATGCGCTGGGTCAGGGTAACCGGGCAAACGCCACCATCGGCCGCGCACTGCAATTACTCGTTCGCAATGTGGGCGGCGGCATTCCCGGCGGCATCGATCGCGCAACCATGGGCAATCCGGGCAAGTACACGTATTGCTTCGCCGAAGACGAGAGTGATAGTGATTGGCCTTCGCTGGCGATGGACCGTGGATTCGAGCGCGGCGACTCGGTCGTCAGCCTGTTCGCGGGTGACGGGCTGCAGGCTGTTGTGGACCAACAGTCGCGCACGCCGGAATCCCTCGCCCGCAGCATCGCGCTGAGTCTCAGAAATGTGGCGCACCACAAGTTGTTCGGTATGGCTGATGCGATTCTGGTCCTGTCACCAGAACACCGCCGGGTATTCCGACAGAGGGGTTGGACCAAATCCAATGTCCGCGATGCGCTGTGTTCCGAATTAATGACACCCGGCACCGATATCATTCGCGGAGCGAATGGCGTCGCCGAGGGCATGCCGGAAAAATTCAAGGACAAACTGCTCAACAAATTTCGGGATGACGGCCTGCACATCGTGAGTACAGGTGGCAAGGCCGGTCTGTTCTCGGCGATCATCGGTGGCTGGGTCGCCTCCGGCGAACGCGGCAGCCAGTTGGTTTCCCAGAGACTTTGATAATAGATGAAAGGGGGTACGCCTATGACGACCAGCACGATTTTACTTGACCCGACTTCCGAGAGAGTCGCGGCCGAACGGCAATTGCTGCCACGACTCGCGAGTCTGGCTGGCATGACGGTAGGCTTGCTGGACATCTCCAAGCCGCGCGGCCGGGAATTTCTGGACGAAGTTGAGAAAGCCCTGCAATCCCTGGGCGCCACGGTGAAGCGCTATACCAAGCCAACCTTCACGCGCGTCGCTCCCACGGAGCTGAACCAGCGCATCAGCACCGAATGTGATGCGGTCATCGAAGGACTCGCCGACTGAGGTTCATGTACCTCGTGCAGTTTGCATGACATCATGGACCTCGAAAGCCGCGGACTCCCTTCCGGCTTCGTTGCCTCGGAAGAATTCATCGAGGCGGCAGCCGCCCAGGGTCGCTCGCTCGGCATCCATCCGAAGAGCGTGTTTGTGGCGCATCCGATTCAGGATCGCACCGATGCCGAAATGGCGGCATTGGCACGCGGCGTCATCGACGCAGTGATAGCGCTGATTTGTGATCAACCGAATACTGACAAATAACACACTGACAAATAGCCTACTGGCAAACACAGAGACACGGAGCACAGCATGACCAAGCAAGCAGTTATCGTCGCCACCGCGCGCACCCCCATCGGCAAAGCCTATCGCGGCGCCTTCAACGACACTGGCGCACCGACCCTGGGTGGACACGTCATCAAGCACGCGGTGCAGCGCGCCGGTATCGAGCCCGGTGAAGTCGATGACGTCATCATGGGCTGTGCAATGCAGCAAGGCTCGTCCGGCTATAACATCGGTCGCACCGCCGGCGTGGCAGCGGGTCTGCCCAGTTCGGTTGCCGGCATGAGCGTCGATCGCCAGTGCGGCTCCGGCATGATGGCAATCGCCACCGCCGCGAAGCAGATCCTTGTCGACAATATGCCGATTGTCGTCGGCGGTGGACTCGAGTCGATCAGTCTGGTGCAGAACGAACATCGCAACAACTACCGCACCCAGGATCCCACGGTGCTGGCCCATTCACCCAAGGCCTACATCGCCATGCTGGAGACTGCCGAGATCGTGGCGAAGCGCTATAACATCTCACGTGACGTGCAGGACGCTTATGCACTGCAGAGCCAGCAGCGCACTGCCGCTGCCCAACAGGCCGGCAAATTCGATGACGAGATCGTGCCACTCGCTTCCAAGATGGTGTTTGTTGACAAGGAAACGAAACAGCAGAGCGTGCACGACACATTACTGGACAAGGACGAAGGCAATCGCCCCTCCACTACACTTGAAGGCCTGCAAGGTCTGAAGCCGGTGGTGGAAGGAGGCGTGATCACGGCAGGTAATGCCAGCCAGCTGTCCGATGGCGCGTCCGCCAGTGTGTTGATGGACAGCAAGCTCGCCGAGCAAAAAGGCCTGGAACCTCTCGGCGCCTACGTCGGCATGGCCGTCGCCGGCCTCGACGCAGACGAGATGGGTATCGGTCCGGTGTTTGCGGTTCCCAAGCTGCTACAGCGATTCAACCTGAAGATGGATGATATCGGTCTTTGGGAGTTGAATGAGGCATTCGCCGTGCAGGTCGTGTATTGCCGCGACACGCTGGGAATTCCCGATGAACTTCTGAACGTCAACGGTGGCGCCATCTCCATCGGCCACCCTTACGGCATGAGCGGTGCTCGCATGGTGGGTCACGCTCTCATCGAAGGCAAGCGCCGCGGTGCGAAGTACGTGGTGTGCACCATGTGCATCGGCGGTGGCATGGGTGCCGCCGGATTGTTCGAAGTCTTCTAAACCGACAGACGGTTTAATTGCCGCAGGCGGTATCGAGAAAATTGATGATTCGTGACTGCTCGAAATCCGCCGTCGGCAGCCGCTGATTGCTGGTGGCTGCCGATTTTCCACTAGTGATTGCGTCGAGCAGTCGACTGCCGAAGTGCGCCTCAACCTCCGCCTGAAATTCCCGGTCAATAGCGATGTAGCGCGCATTTCTGTCCGCCAGCGACCGCAGCAAACTGAAACTCACCTCTGCCCTGTCTTCGATCGTCATGCGTCCATTCGCCGGACTCATGTAAAAGTTGCACACAGCGCTGTCGGGACCAAAGTCGCGACGAAATTCGTTGTAGTAATTCTCAAGCAGAGCCATGAAGTGTTCGATGTCGGCACCGTCGATTCCGGGGTTGTCGGCGAGGCGACCTGTACGCCGGAAGGTTTGCAATGTGCTCGCGAGGTAGCGGAAGGTAGCCTCGGCGCTGGCCAACGGCGTCTGCGCCATCGCCAGAAACGGCCACAACAGCGCGCAGCCGAGCACCAGACAGCGACACAAGCCAGATGGACCAACGGGAAGCCGCGCGGTCATGCTGGACCAACCAGGTTATAGGGATTGCCATAGAGATCGCGAATGATCGCCGACACCCCCCAGGGAACCGTAATCGGCGCATCCACAATCTCGACGCCGAGCGACTCCAGACGTGCAATCTCGTTGCGGCAATCATCCACACTCAACACCGTCGACAGATTGGTGCCGATGCGACTCTTCTCCTCGGTGGTGCGGGCGAGCTGCAACACTAACTGCAGACTGGGGTTCTCTTTCGGCGACACAGTCAACCAGCGAAGCTCGGGCACCAGGTCACTGTTGTCCATGCAGACCTGAAACCCGAGCTTGTCCCGATACCATTCCAGCGCCTCCTGTTGGTCAGCCACATAAAGCGTGATATGAGAGATGCGCCTGATCGCCATGTTGATCTCCGTATTGTTGGCTCAATAGTCGCGTACATTGACAGCGCCGCGCGAGGATTTGCGCGCGCCCAGTTTCTTTTTCTCTTGCAGGCGCTTCTCGACCACTCCGCGGCCCGGACGCGTCGCGATACGCTTGGCCTGAACATGCGTGGCGAGAGCAATGAGATCGTTCAGCCGTTGCAGTGCATCCTGTTTGTTCTTGTCCTGGCTGCGGTAGCGCTGCGCCTTGATAATAATGATTCCGTTCTTGCTGATACGAGCATCGGCAAACCCACTGAGGCGACGTTGCGCCTCGGCGCTGAGCCCGGAGTCGGCAATCACGAAGCGCAACTGCACGGCCGTGGATACCTTGTTGACGTTCTGCCCTCCAGGTCCACTGGCGCGGATGGCACTGAATTCGACCTCCTGCTCCGTGATCTTTTGGTTCGCCATGGTCTCTGCTACTGTTCAGGTTTCGGGTAATCCTACAGGAAACCTCCACATGCCAACACCCAAATCCCGGATTCTGCAGGATGTGACCCTGCATCAGGTCGCGCTCAAGTGTGACAACCTGGCAGCCAGTCGTGCATTCTACTGCGATCTGCTTGGAGCCGAGTGCATCGCCGAGTTCGACCCGCCCGGCCTGTTGTTTCTGCGCTTTGGAGAAACGCGGCTGTTACTGGATCGGAATGCGCCCAACCTCGGGCTCGTGTATTTCCGCATTGGCAACATCGAGGACAAGGTGGCTCAGATGCAGTCATTGGGTATTGCGTTGGCGAGTGACATCCAGACCGTTTTCACCGACGACAAGGGGCTGTTCGGCAGTCCCGGCGATACCGAATACATGGTCTTCTTCAAGGATCCTTCCGGCAATACGCTGGTGCTCGCAGAGCAACATTCCTGAGGCGGCAAAGCCATATATTCTGCGGCCTGTAGCCCCAGTCACGGCGTTCATCCCGTTCCACCGGGGATTTCTTGATTCGCGTTGCGGTCTAGGTTAATGTCGGGACTCTTTACGGTTTCAGCCCGGCCCGTTACGCCGCATTACGAACCAGAGGCCGGCGCCATCCAGAGCAGAGCGGCACCCCAATGACGGTGCCCAACATAACAAGAATGCACGAGACTAACATGACATCTACTCGACGCTTTTCACTGCACACTTTCCTTTTGGTAGCTCTCTTTGGTCTGAGCGGCGTGGCCGCTGCACAGGACCCGATCAAGATCGCGTTTATCGATCCTTTGTCCGGCAGTTTTGCGTCTATCGGCAACAGCGGTCTGAAGCAACTGCAATTCGCCGCAGAGTATTTCTACAATTCCAAGGGCGGTGTGCTGGGTGGTCGAAAACTGGAGATCGTGCCCCTGGATAACAAGCAGAGCCCGACCGATACCCAGATCCAGTTTCGGCGCGCCGTGAGCGAAGACATCCGAATCATCTTCCAGGGCAACAGCTCCGCTGTGGCGAACACGCTGAACGCCACCATTTCGCGTCACAATCGTCGCAATCCCGGACAGGAAGTCTTGCAGATCAACTACTCGGCCGTCGACCCGATTCTCACCGAAGAAGAATGCAGCTTCTGGCACTTCCGCTTCGATGCGCACGCCATCATGAAGCTGAACACACTCACTGATTACATCGCGATGAACCCTGACATCAAGAAGGTGTATGTCATTGGCCAGGATTATTCCTTCGGTCATGTTGTAGCCGACAATTCGGTGCGACTGTTAAAAGAGAAGCGCCCCGATATCGAGATTGTGGGCACTGAGTTTCATCCGATTGGCCAGGTGAAAGACTTCACACCCTACGTAACGAAGATAGTCTCCTCCGGGGCCGACGCGGTCATCACCGGCAACTACGGCGCTGACATGGTGTCCCTCGCCAAGTCCATCATCGACTCTGGCCTGAACGTTCCGATCTATACGTTCTATGCCGTGTACGATGGCATCACTGCGACCCTCGGCGAGGGTGGCAAGGATCGAATCTTCCTGGTGCACAACGAGACCTCGAATCCGATTCCAACCGAAGAGCGCAAACAGTTCCTCCGCGCCTTCAAGGCAGAAAACCCCAATTTTGACGTCACCCAGCCTCGTATTATTAACGCACTACAGATGGTCGTGGCTGCGATAGAAAAAACCAAGAGTACTGACCCGTACGACATCGCGCTGGCGCTGGAAGACATGCGCTTTACCAATCTGAGTGGCGAAGAGATGTGGATGCGCGGTACCGATCACCAGATCTTCCAGTCCTTGCACATCTCGATGCACACTGATGAAGGCATCGAGTTCGATGCCGACAATTCCGGTTACGGTCTGCGCACGATATTTAACGTGCCCGCCGAAGAGACTGTCGTTCCCACCAGTTGCAAGATGGATCGTCCGCGTCGTTAAGCCATTGGTAGTCACCGTGTTCGTTACAACAAAGGCCACCTGGCAACCATGTTAGACGTTCTCATCTTTGCCACGCTCAATGGCCTGGTCACGGGTCTGCTGCTGTTCATGCTCGCCAGCGGCCTCACGCTGATCTTCAGCATGATGGGCGTCCTCAATTTTGCCCATGCCAGCTTTTACATGCTCGGCGCGTATTTCGCCTATTCGCTCAGCCTCTATTTCGGTTTCTGGACCGGACTCATCTTCGCACCCCTGATCGTCGGCGTGCTCGGCGCGCTGGTGGAGCGTTACGGCCTGCGTCGCGTGCATCAGGCCGGCCATGTCGCCGAACTCGTCTTCACCTTTGGACTGGCCTTCCTCATCGAGGAAGCGGTGCAATTCTTCTGGGGTCGCGACACCAAGAGCTACCAATCTCCCGACGTGCTGAACTTCGCTCTGTTCACGCTCTTCGGTCAGGAATTCTCGGCGTACCGGGGCTTCATGATCGCGATCTCAGTCGGCATTTTCATCGGCCTTTATTACGTGCTCACTCGCAGCCGGGTGGGCATTATCATCCAGGCCGCAATCACGCATCCCAATACCGTTGCCAATCTAGGTCACAATGTGCCGCTGATCTTCATGGGAGTTTTCGGAGTCGGAACGGCGCTGGCTGGTGTCGCGGGGGTCATCGCGGGACCGGTGCTGACGACTTTCCCTGGCATGGCAACAGTTCTGGGAAGCATCGTCTTCGTGATCGTCGTCATCGGCGGACTCGGCTCTCTCGCCGGGGCATTCATCGCCTCTCTGCTCATCGGATTATTACAGTCCTTCGCGATCGCATCCGACGTCGGCATGGAGGATCTGCTGGACCTGTTCGGCATCAGCTTCCCTTACGATCATGCCCTGGCTGACCTGTGGGGACTGACCCTGCCACAGGTGGCACCGATTCTGCCCTTCCTGTTGCTGGTACTGGTTCTGATCTTCCGTCCAACCGGCCTGATGGGCAAACGGGAAGAGTAATGGTGATCCTGCAAACACTTGTGAAGAAATTCGGCATTTGGGTCGCCTATCTCGCGGTGCTGTTGTTGTTGCCGCAATTGTTTGACTCCATTCTTGCGATCTCCATCTACAACCAGATGGCAATCGCGATTGTGTTCGCACTCAGCTATAACATGCTGCTGGGTCAGGGCGGCATGCTGTCCTTCGGCCACGCCGTGTATTTCGGCATGGGTGGCTTCCTCGGTGTACACACCCTCCTGATGATCGAGAACGAGTCCGTATATTTCTCCGTGATGTGGGTGCCGTTCATCGGCGGCCTGTTTGGCCTGCTGTGTGCATTGTTCATCGGCAGTTTTTCCACCCGCAAGGCAGGTACTGTATTTGCAATGATCTCGCTCGGGATCGGAGAACTCATTGCCGCCTCGTCACTGATCTTCGTGGACTTCTTCGGCGGCGAAGCGGGCATCAGTGGCGACCGCACCTTCGGCCCGACTTTCTTCGGCGTCGATTTCGCCCAGAACATCCAGATCTATTACCTCGCGGCGATCTGGACTTTTATCGCGACCATCTTTATGTACCTGTTCACCCAGACACCGGCCGGTCGCATGGCCAACGCCGTGCGTGACAACCCGATACGCGCCGAATTCATCGGCTACAGCGCGCGCCGCGTCCGCTTCATTTCATTCTGTGCCGCAGGCCTGTTCGCCGGCGTTGCCGGTGGCCTGTTTGCCCTCAACTACGAATTCATCACCGAGGAGAACCTCAACGCGGCCACCTCCGGACGCGTGTTGTTGATGGCCTACATCGGTGGACTGGGCTACTTCATCGGTCCCATCATCGGCGCCGTGTTACTGACCCTGATGAATACCCTGCTGAGTACCTACACCGACCTCTGGCTGCTTTATCTTGGCATTCTGTTCCTGCTGACGGTTATGTTCCTGCCACGCGGGTTCGCTGGCTTCATCATGATGCATCAGGTGGCATGGTTGCGCGGTCGCCTGACGAGCCTGATCAAACCCTACCTGATTACCGGCTTGCCCGCGCTCGTCTTTTTGCTCGGTGTCGTCACGCTGATCGAACTGATCCACACCGAAGACGAGACGCTGTCGATCTGGGGTCTGAGCCTGACACCGGCCAGCGTGCCGACCTGGATAGTCCTGATTGCCATTACTGGCGCCGCCTTTTACGGCATTCGCCGTTCCTTGCCACAACTGCGCGAAGCCTGGCATGCGGCCAATAAACCGGATGGAGAGGGCAACTAGCCATGGCGATTCTGTCCCTCAAAGACGTACACAAGAGCTTCGGCATCACACACATTATTCGTGGCGTCTCGCTCGACATCGAGCAGGGTGAGAAGCATGCAATCATCGGCCCGAATGGAGCCGGCAAATCGACGCTCTACCATCTGATCAGTGGTCTGTATTCTGTTACCAGCGGCACGATCGAACTGAAAGGCGAGGAGATTCAGAACAAGCCGCCCTATGAAATCAGTCGTCGCGGTCTGGCTCGCAGCTTTCAGGTCACCAATATCTTTCCCCGCATGAGCGTGTTCGAAAACGTGCGTTGTGCCCTGCTCTGGTCGCGCGGCTTCCGCTATTCCTTCTGGCATCTGCTGGGTCGCCAGGGCGAGCTGAATGATTGCGCCATGGAGGTGCTGTCCCAGATTGGCTTGCTGGAAAAAGCCTCTTTCCCGGCAGGAGAGCTCGCCTATGCCCAGCAACGCGCCCTGGAACTCGGTATCACGATTGCGAGCGGCGCTGAAGTCATCCTGCTCGATGAACCGGTGGCCGGCATGAGTCATTCCGAGGCGGAGAACGCAGTACAACTGATTCGGCAGATCACTGAAGGCAAGACGCTGGTCATGGTGGAACACGACATGAATATTGTCTTCGATGTCGCCGACCGCATCTCGGTACTGGTTTATGGCGAGGTGATCGCCAGCGATAAGCCGGCGGCAATCCGAGGCAACCAACGGGTTCAGGAAGCCTATCTGGGCGAGGTGGCGACCCATGCTTGAAGTCAGGAATCTGCACGCCTTCTATGGCAAGAGCCACATTCTTCATGGCGTCAACTTTAACGTCGCCGAAGGCGAAATCGTCAGCTTGCTGGGCCGCAATGGAGTCGGCCGATCGACCACGGTAAAGACCATCATGGGCGAGGTGGCACCCCAGGGGTCTATTCTGTTCAAAGGCGAGGAAATTGCCGGCCGCAAGAGTTTCGAAATCGCCCACCGTGGTCTCGGTTATGTGCCCGAGAACCGGGACATCTTCCCCACTCTCACGGTGCGCCAGAATCTGGTGTTAGGCATGAAAAGCACAAAACACCAGGGACGTTGGACCCTGGATGAGGTGTTCGCCATGTTCCCCAATCTCGGCGCCCGAGCCGACGTGCCCGGCGGGGTGTTGAGCGGCGGCGAGCAACAGATGCTGTGCATGTGTCGGACTCTGATGGGCGACCCCGACATGATCATGATCGATGAACCCACCGAGGGACTCGCACCCAAGGTCGTGGAACAGGTTGGCGATCTGCTGCAGGAAATTGCCAAGCGCGGCGTCTCGATTCTGCTGGTGGAACAGAAACTCTCTATCGCCCTGCGCATATCCCACCGCCTGTATGTGATGGGCCACGGCAAGATCGTCTATGAAGGTACTCCGGACAGCTTGCGCCAGGCCGATGAGGTTCGTGCCGAGTGGCTGGAAGTGTAATCTGGCTGTCACCCATCCGTCGTGCGAGTTTGCTACACTGCCTGCTGTTCCATTCAGGCCACGCCAATGAAAGCCCTTACCAGACTTGTTCTTGCCTGCCTGCTGACCGGAGTTAGCGTACCCGCAGCGGCCTGGGATGCCGTTGGCCATCGGCTGACGGCCGCCATCGCCCTGTCTTATCTCAGTCAGGAGCGCCAGCAGCAGCTGGTCGCGCTGTTGCAGCAACACCCCCGCTTTCAAGCCGACTTCGCCGCGGCCATGCCGGCCTTCGTCCAGCGCGGAGATGCCGCGAGTCAGGCCACCTGGTTGCTGGGTCAAGCCGCCTATTGGCCCGACCTGGCCCGCGGTCTGCCTGAACCCGAGCGCCGGCGTTACAACCACCCCGAGTGGCACTACATCGATGGTGCCTGGGTGCGTGATGGGGCGAGCACCCAGGGCAATGTGTATGTAGGCAGGTCACCACTTCCCGATATCGCTGGCGCACCCGCGACTGCAATCCAAACTCCGTCGCGCGCCGACAATGTGATGACGGCGCTGGATTACAACACGCGCGTGCTGGCCGACCCCGGGCAAGCTGCGCCCGAGCGCGCGGTTGCGCTGTGCTGGGTATTGCATCTCATGGGGGATATTCACCAGCCGCTCCACGCCGGATCGCTGTACTCGGCACGCCTGTTTGCCGAGGGTGATCGGGGTGGCAACGGCATTCCGACCGACACCGGCACATTGCACGCACGCTGGGACGGAGCGCTCGCCGATGACGGGATTGACGACAGCCTCGACACTATCCTGACCCAGCTCAACGGGTTCAACCGTCCGCAAATCGCGGGCGTCGATTCGGACTGGTCGCAATGGCTTAATGAGAGTCGCGGACTGCTGCTCTCACTGGTCTACCCTGACACAACGCGTCAAGCGATCGCCATTGCCGATACCAGCGGCACCGAACTCGATCGACTGCGGCTCGACGATGGCTATGTTCAGACCATGCAGCGCATCGCGCGGCAACGGCTCGGACTCGCGGGCATTCGCATCGCCATCTGGCTGGAGAACAGCCTACCCTGATCGTCAGGCGATCTGCGACAGTTGCCGCTGCCCGCTCAGCGTCAACACCACATTGCGAATCAATCGATGGCCGCTCTGCTTGTCCAGACTCATGATTGATTCCGGATGAAACTGCACGGCCTTGATCGGCAGGCTGGCGTGTTCTACCGCCATCACACGCCCATCATCCGTGGTCGCTGTGACATGCAGACACTCCGGCACCTTGGATGCCACCAGCGAGTGATAGCGACCCGCGATGAATTGCCGATCGATGCCCGCGAACAGATCGCTATCGCTGTGCGTGATCGTGGACGGCTTGCCGTGCATCGGATAATCCAGCTCCTGCAATGCCCCGCCAAAATACTCGACGATACCCTGTAAACCGAGACAGACACCGAACAGCGGAATTTTCTCTTTCAGCACGATATCGATCGTGGCATTCATCGCGAAATGCTGCGGGGAGTGCGGGCCCGGAGACAGGATAACCAGATCAACCTTGTTATGTTGTAGCCACTTGCGGGCATACTCCGGGCGCAGGGTCACAAGATCGACACCGCATTGCCTGAAGTAACTCGCCAGATTGTGTACGAACGAGTCCTGGTGATCCACCATCAGCACACGCAGGCCTCGGCCCTCGTCACCCTTTACCGGACTGGTCTCGGCGGCATTGCGTCCAGAACCTCCGCGCACGGCGTCAATCAGTGCCGAGGCTTTCAGGCGTGTCTCCTTCTCCTCCGCCACCGGATCGGAATCGATCAGCAGGGTCGCTCCGGCGCGAATCTCTGCGACACCTTCCTTGATACGCATCGTGCGCAGGGTCAGCCCGGTATTGAGATTGCCATTGAACCCGATCTGACCCAGGGCACCGCCATACCAGCGCCTAGGCGACTTCTCGAACTCCTCGATGTACTGCATCGCGGCGAGTTTCGGTGCCCCGGTCACGGTGACGGCCCAGGTGTGCGCCAGGAAGCCATCGAGTGCATCGAATTCCGGTTTCAGCTCACCCTTTACATGGTCGACGGTATGGATGAGACGCGAATACATCTCAATCTGGCGACGGCCTACAACCTTTACTGAGCCCGGCACGCAGACCCGCGCCTTGTCGTTGCGATCCACATCCGTACACATCGACAACTCGGATTCGTCCTTCGTCGAATTCAGTAATTCCTTTATTTGTTGGGCGTCCGCGATGGCGTCGACCCCGCGCTTGATCGTCCCCGAGATCGGACAGGTCTCGATCTGCTTGCCATCCACGCGTACAAACATTTCCGGTGAGGCCGCCACTAGATACTCCTGCTCCCCGAGATTCATCAACGCGCCATACGGCGCGGGATTGGCCGCCTGCAGACGCGCGAATACCTGCGACGGACTGTCCTTGCAGGGCTCGTAGAAGGTCTGGCCAGGCACAACCTCAAACAAGTCACCGCAACGGAAATACCCCAGCGCGCGTTCGACCTGGTTCGCGAACTCGCCCTCCACATGATCACATTCGCGCTCGACGTGAATAGCCGGCGCATAGGGTACGGCCTCACCGGTGCGTCGGAATCCGCCCGTGGTCTCTGTGCGCTTATCGGAGGTCCAGCTTCGGCAGATGAACTCGTAGCTATAACACAATGTGCGCTCGATGCGGTGATCTGACACCGTGATCTGATCAGGCAGGTACAGAACCAGATCCCGATCGTTCTCACCGCGCTGCTGGTGCCTGACAACATCCTCAAACTGGAAAGTCAGGTCGTAGCCGAAAGCACCATATAACCCAAGATAGGGATCCTCGGGGCTGTAGAAGCAGGCGACGATTTCCCGCAATACCGAGAACAGACTGGGACGACGACTACGCAGCTCCTCTTCCAGTTCGCTATCGTCATTGCAGACCGTCAGGCGAATCGCCTGCGGCGTCGCCTCCAGTTCGGCAATGGCGTCACTGCACTGCAAGGCGGCGTGAAGCTCAGGCAGCAGAACCTCGCCACGCACATTGAGTGCGGTAATGACCAGTTCGCGACCACGTCCGACGAGTTGCAGGGGCGGATTGATAAACCCGATATCCCAGCGCGTATAGCGCCCGGGATACTCAAAACTCGACGCCAGCAGCACCCCCAGATGCTGATCGAGCGCTGCGCCCAGGCGTTGCATCGAGTTGCCATAGTCAAGCTGTGTGGCTGAACGCCGCACGCCGAGCCCACTGGCGCAGGTGTATTGAATCTGGTTTGCAGTCTGCATACGCACTTCCTCACGAGTCTCGATTGACCGGTAAGGGTTATGGCGAACAGGGATTTTTTCGGGGGAATAGGCCGCCACAACCCGTGGGCGGCCAATGAAGAGTTCTAGTTAGCTAGAATTTTCAACTGGCGGCCCGAGCGATCAAACCACCAGAAATAGGATTGAATGTTCATAGGAGGGCGATTCTGCGCAAAGCCGGTGTACAAGTCAACCCTCGAACGGGGGACAATTCGCTCGGGTAGTACTCAGCCGCGCGCGTCCCCGTTCGGGAGATTTACCTTACAACTCCTCGGTCACCACCGGCAGGACGATAGCTGACGGGTGCTGCGCGTCGAAATATATCGTGTTGGTCGCGACTCGGGACGCCGTCGTGGAATCATTCAGCGCCGCGCCATTGTTCGGATTCACCGCGAAGCGGGGATAATTGCTGGACGTCACGTGAATGCCAAGCCGATGGCCCTTCTCAAAGGTCTGGGCTGTACTCCACATATTAATTGTGAGCTTCTCTATCTTGCCGGGCTGCGCCAGTTCGACTGCCTCGGGCAATTGGCCATGACGGAAGCGCATGCGCTGCGGATAATCGAGAATTAATGCCTCATAGCCGTCAGGATAGATGTCGACGAGTTTGACAACGAAATCGGTATCCAGTGCGTCCGTGCTCACATACAGCTCCATGTCGATGTGGCCGGCGATGACAAGATCCTCCTCCAGCACCGGAGTCTGGAAGCGCAGATAGTCCTGACGCTCGCCAATCTCGCGCTGGTCACGGGGCCCTACGTCCGCCCCGAGGTTCTGGCCGCCCACCGTCGGTACGGGGTTGGCTGGATCGAAACGATAGCTGATGGAGGCGGAGTCGGCAGCGGGTGTTTGGGTATTCACTGTCATCGACGGCTGCAGGTAGAAGCGGGTCTGGGTATGCGCTGGCGGCCAGGTATCCGTGCTTATCACGCGGTTCTTCGGTGACGGATCGCTCTTGCGGGCTGAGGCCATCATGTAGAAGCTCACCGGGGGCTCTTCCATAATGCCGTTCTCTTCCCCCTTGAGCCAGTGATCCCACCAGCGCAGTTGCTCGTTGATATCACCGGTTATCATGCCGCCACCTGGATAGACGAGGTCTCCCTGCAAGGCGCCATGACCGAACGCACCCATAAACAGCTTTTGCTTGCCGCGGGCCTTCTCGTTGCCTTCAGATTGCAGGTAGAGGTAGTTGTAAAGCGAACCTTCGGCGTAGATGTCATGCCAGCCACCGACGTTATACACCGGAATCTCGACGTTCTCGCGGTGAAACAGGAAGTCAGTATCAATCCAGCCCTGATCCAGCACTGCCCGCGCCTTGTAGGCGTCGATGCGCTCCTCGCTGATGCCTTGTCCACGCAACCAGCCACCTGAATGACTCTCCTTGAAGACGCCGCCGACGAATCGGGATCGGTAGAACAGGCTGTCCGGAGCTACCGTAACATAGGCGGCAGTCAGGTGTGGCGGCGCCGCTGCGGCGGCGAGATTGGAAGTGATGCCCGGCGCCGAAGTACCGAAGATGCCGATCTTGCCATTGCTGAAAGACTGGCTAGCTATCCATTCCACGGTGTCATAGCCGTCAGGCATGTCCACTTCGAAGGGCAGGTCTTCGCCTTCCGAGGCATAGCGACCACGCACGTCTTGTGAGACGAGGGCATAACCATGGGCGTTGTAGTTGGCGGCACTGCCATCGGCGCCATTCTTGTTGTAGGGCGTGCGTGTCAGCACTACTGGCCAGGGGCCCTCGCCTTCAGGCAGATAGATATTGGTAGCGAGTCTGACGCCGTCGCGCATGGGCACCATGACTTCCTGTTTTGGCTGCTGGGCTGACGCCAGCCCGGCCAACAAGAACAGGCCCAGGACAAATATTCGTGACAGGGAACGTGACAGCATGGGAATGCCTCCGCTTGGGGGTGTTATTGTTTTACCGGAGAATACCACAGCCCGCTGGCCTATGCCTGTAGGTCGAGATACGCGGCAGCACCCCGGTACCGGCGCATCGACGGCGGGTTGGCGCGGGCCGCCATTTGCGCTAGTGTGCGTGACACGATTCGACCCACCGCACCTGGATTCTGCATGACAAACCCCATTCCACTGTCTGTACTCGATCAGTCCCCCATTCGCGCCGGTGGCACCGCCGCCCAGGCGCTGCAGGAAAGCATCGAACTCGCGCGCCTGACAGACAAGCTCGGCTTCTACCGCTATTGGGTCGCCGAACACCATGCCTCGGACGCCCTCGCCGGTTGTTCCCCCGAAGTACTGCTCGGCCGTCTGGGCGCCGAGACGCAACACCTGCGCATCGGCTCGGGCGGTGTCATGCTGCCGCATTACAGTCCTTATAAGGTTGCGGAAAATTTCAAGATACTGCAGACCCTGTATCCCGATCGGGTTGACCTTGGCATCGGCCGCGCACCCGGCACCGATCCGTTTACGGCGGCCGCGATTCGCTACGGTTCGCGTGTCGGCCCGGAACACTTTCCCCGTATGGTGCTGGACTTGCAGGCGCTGTTGAATGACTGCGACCCGGCGACACCGGGCTTGGCCAACGCACGCGCCTTCCCCCAGACCCCGACTCCACCACAATTGTGGATGCTCGGCTCCAGCGAGGACAGCGCGGTATTGGCCGGGGCCAACGGCCTGCCCTACAACTTCGCCTATTTCATCAACCCGTCGATTCGCCCCGACATCTTCGACGTGTACCGCGAGCATTTTCGACCGAGCGCGAACCTGGCCGCACCGCATACCTGCCTCACCCTGTTCTGTATCTGTGCCGATACCCAGGCCGAAGCAGAGCGGCTCGCCCGCAGTCGCGATCTCTGGTTTATCCGGCTGCTGCGCGGTAACCCCGGCCCGGTTCCGACAATTGAAGAGGCAACGGATTATCCTTATTCACCCGGTGAGTTGCAGGCGATCAGCGAGAACCGGAAACGCCGCATCGTCGGTACCGCCGAACAGGTGTGTGAGCGATTACAGGCCTTCGTCGATCAGTTTCAGCTCGATGAGCTGATGCTCGTCTCAATCACCCATGACCCCGTGGCCCGACGCCACTCTTATGAGTTAGTAGCCTCAGGCTGGGGTCTGGAGTCACGCGCTACCCGGTAGACTCTATCGGGCAGTGCGTTTATGCTGGCTGCCCGACCCTGATAAGGAGAATAATAATGCAGCGGTTCCCTGTTGTTTTCAGCCTGTGGCTCGCCACTCTGCTGGCCCCACTGTTCGCCCAGGCCCAGCTCGCCGTGCCGAATGCCGCCGGCCTGACTTACGGCCACGTTCACCTCAATGTCTCCGATATCGAACTGCATAAGCAGATCTGGGTCGAACACTTCAGCGGCGTCGTCGTGGAACGCGGACCGCTCACGGCTGTGCGGCTGCCCAATATGCTCGTAGCCCTGACCGCGCGCGCACCAACGGGCGGATCGCAGCCGACCGTGATGGATCATTTCGGTTTCAAGGTACGCAACATCGAGGCCTTTCTCGCGAAGTGGCGTGCCGCAGGCCTGCCGGCAGAAGATCCCTTCACCGGCGCCGAGGGCCAGATCAATGCCTATGTGATGCTACCGGATGAGGTGCGGGTGGAATTGCAGGAAGACCAGGGGCTGTCCACCGAGGTAAGTGGCTATCACGTTCACTTCTTCACCCCTGACTACGAGGCGCTGCTGGCATGGTATGTCGATATCTTCGGGCTTGAAGTACGCCCGCGTGGCAGCATTTCCACTACGACCAACGCGCCCGGTATGAACCTCAGCTTCGGTAACTCCCGCACGCCGCGCCTGCCGACCCGGGGCAGCTCTCTGGATCACATCGGTTTCGAATTCGATGATCTGGAAGCCTTCTGCAAACAACTGGAGGCGAAAGGCATCAAGTTTGATGTGCCCTTTCGCGATGTGCCATCCATTGGGCTGAAGATCGCGTATATCACCGATCCCTCTGGCGTCTACATCGAACTCACCCAGGGTTACGACGACTACTAGCGTTTCAGAAGCGCTCGCAACCGGTCGATCCACGTGACGGGAACAGCAAGTTCCCGTCGCGCAATCTCAACACCCACCCAGTAACCGCCGTAGGCAATTACCACCCACAACGGTATCGAATCGGCATACCAGAAGCTGAACCATACAAAGGATGTTAGGATATTCTGCACCTGGTTAATCGCCATCGAGATGATGAGCTCGATAAGGCCCTCGCTCAACAGACCACCCAGGCCGGGGAAGTTGAAAATAAAATTGAAGATGTCTGACACTTCGATAACAGCGAAGGTCCACAGCGCGGCGAGTCCGTAGAAGCCACTGCCGAACCACATCCATTTGTCGAAGACGATGTCCGCGTGCGAACGTGGCAGCTTTGTGTCCGCCTGTTTCCGGCTTTTCTTTTCGGCCTTGAAGTTGGCCTTCAGGGATTGCACGTGGGTCTTGATCGCCTTGCGATCGGCGCTGCGATCGATGTTGCCCTGTCCGTACAGACGATGAAACAGGAACCAGCTCACGCCTGCCATCGGCAGGCCGAGCTTGAAAACGGCATTCAGAATATCGAGAAACAACGACACGCGTGTTTCACCCCTCGCACTTACTCGAGCCGTGCCTCACGAGGCATCAGAGCTGCCTTGATGGCAGCACCCCAGATGGAATTGCCAAGATCATTCAGGTGCAGATTGTCGGCCACAAAAATGTCTGTCATCACACTGCCGTCGTCGTTCAGAAATGGCGTCGCCACATCCACGTAGTAGACCAGTGGATCATGATCGGCGAGTGAGCGATAGCCTGCACTTACCCGCTCGGCAATGCCCCACACATCCTGACGCAGCACGCTGGGCTTGACCGACAGCACGTAGATACGCGTTTCCGGCAAGGCTGCGTGTATCTTCGCCACGGTCTGCTGGAGCTGCCCCAATATTGTCTGTTCAGGAATGCCGAAGGCAGTATCGTTGTCGCCCTCGTAAATCAGAATGGCGCGGGGTTTGTAGGCAATGGCAACCCGGTCGATGTAATGCAGCACATCTCCCATCACGCTGCCACCGAAGCCGCGAGGGATCACGGTCAGGGGAGCCAGCGCCGCCTGCGCCTGCTTGTTCCAGCGCGCGATGCTGGAACTGCCGGTCAGCACGATGGCGCCAACAGGTGGCGGTTGCATTTGATCCTGGGCCTCGAATTCCCTGATCGTGTCCTCAAAGCGGGTCGGGTCGAGATCGCATTGGGCGACGGCGATTGAGGACAGGCTCAGGCAGAGCAGCAGGCTGACGAGCAGGCGATTGTGAATCCGGTGCATGTGGGTTCCCTCTTCGGTTGTTGTTCTTGTCATGACCAGCGGCAAGCTTAGCATTATTCGCTGTTGGGGTTCGCCGCCAATCCCTCTCATTCCAGTGGCCCGCCCTGTGCCAACCAGTGCGCATGCTCCGCCCCGAGTTCACGCACCGTCAGCGCGTCATAGGCGGCAATCTGGTCATCGCGCAACACGCCCTGCCAACGGCGGTTCGTGCCCTTGTGGAAGAAATTACCGCTGTCTTTCCAGGTGTCGTGCGTGCCACCGGGCGCCATATTGGCGGCATTGGCCTTCATCGCACCGAAGGAAACCCCTGCTACCAGTGTCGGCCAGCGCGCCTCATCGACGGGGATGTCCAGATAGCCGGAGATGCGTCGCATCTGGTAATCCGTATCCCTGAGCAGGTCATCGAAGTGGACGAACAGGATGTTGGGCAGATGCCGAAATTCCCACCAGGTCCTGGCGTGATGCGGGTGGGACCAGAAAGGATAGCCGTTGTTTTCCCAGGGGAAACTGCCACGTGTAAGCCATTCGTCGAAGGCCGCCTGAATGTCCTGCGGGGGATGCAGCAGAGGCGGACCCTTGCGACCGGGAGCCGCGTTGAGGGCATCGGTTCGTTCCGGATTCATGTTATGCCAGTGATTCCACATCGACATCCACACGTCCTTGCCATCGCGTCCCACGTAGATGTATTTGATAGTCTCGAAGAAACGGATGCCATCCAGCGGCAGGTGAGTTTTGATATAGCGTCGATTCGTGAGGGCCTCGAGCTGGTCGATGACCACTTCGATCGGCGCGAAGTTGGCGTCCAGCCAGGGGGTCAGCTGGTCCTGAGGCACCGGTGGCTTGGGCGCCTGGAATACCAGTGCCGCGCAGATGCCCTGCATCCAGGTAGTGCCAGCCTTGTACGAGGTCGTGATGACGATGTCATCGGCACGCGGCTTAAAATGATCCCAGCGCGTGCTGTCCATCAAGGCACTCTGATACACCCGGCTTCTCTCGGGAAGACCCTTCGTCATGATCCGGTTCCTCTTGTTCTCTCGGGACCAGCAGTTTCTGGTCACAGGGTTTGGATAGCTGAGCGGTATTTCTATCCCATGGTTACAGCACGAGATTATCGCGCAGACTTAGAGTTTTGCGGCAGCCTGTTGCGAATTCGGGGCGCCGACAACCCGGAGTCCTCGCCACAGAACTATAACAACTTCGCCCCCAAGGGTACGTCCTTGTCCGGCACACACAGCACCACTTCATTGGCCTCATTGTGAAAGCCGGTAACCAGCGCCTCCGACATGAGCGGCCCGATCTGCTTCTTCGGAAAATTGACCACACCCACGACCTGTCGGCCTACCAGTTCTTCCGGTGTGTACTGATGAGTAATCTGGGCGCTGGATTTCTTGATGCCTATTTCCGGGCCGTAGTCCACGTGCAACACATACGCAGGTCGACGCGCCTCGGCGAAAACCTCGGCGCTGATCACACGGCCGACACGCAGCTCCACCTTCATAAAATCGTCCCAGGCAATCGTCTCCATTACTGTCTTCCTCTACAAATCGGATAGGGGCGTCATCTTGGTGGGCTCCGAGTCTAGTACGGAAATTTCGCAATTGGAACCGCTAATGAATTTGTTCCGGTCCCGGCTGGCCTGCTAGACTTGGCGCCTCGGCAATTACAGCCGGTAAACCAGAAGCTGATCATAAGGAAGCAGTCCACACCATGAACGAGTTCAAGAATGTCACCGTCGTGCGCAAGGCCAACAGCTATTTCGATGGCAATGTCACCAGCCGCACCATCCTGTTTGAATCCGGCGAAAAGAAGACCCTCGGCATCATGATGCCGGGCAGTTACCGCTTCGATACCGCAAAGAAGGAAGTGATGGAACTGCTTGCCGGTGACGTCGACATTCTTCTGCCTGGCGAGAGCACGTGGCGACACATCGCGGCAGGCGAGAGTTTCGAAGTTCCGGCCAACAGCGAATTCGACATCAAGGTCAATGCAGTGTCGGATTACTGCTGCTCCTATCTCGACTAAGCTTCTTCCCTCCAGCAATGAGGTAAACCCATGGCGACTGCAACGGTGCGTGCCACGAGTACTGCGAGCCCCTTCAAGACCGAGTTGAGCAACGGCACCACCCACCGCTGGGTCAGCGATGAACCGGCAGGCCTCGGAGGCGGCGATACTGGCCCTTCCCCCACGGAGTTGATGCTGTCCAGCCTGTGCGCATGCACCTCCATCACACTGCAAATGTATGCCGCGCGCAAACAGTGGTCGCTGATCAGCGTGGAAGTGGAATGCCAACTCAACCCGGCGGGTGCGTCAAATGAAAAAACAGAGCCGGGTCATAATCACATCACGCGGGAGATCACCCTGCTCGGCAATCTGCACAAGACCCAGCGCGAGCGACTCTTGCAGATTGCCAACGCCTGTCCCATGCACAAACTGCTGACCGGGTCAGTCGACGTGACGAGTTACCTCACCTGAGGTCGGCTCGCGGGTGCTCGCTAAGGGTAGTTGCTGAGGGAAGCTGCTGAAGGAAGCTGCTAAGACAGGCGCTTAGCTCAGGTCCACGGCGAATTGTTTCAGCTTTTCCAGCTCCACAATTTCCAATGCGCGCTTGTGCGTGCGCATCAGATAGACCTTTGGCGCCATATTCTGCTCATAGGCTTCCAGCCAGCGAGCGGCGCACAGACACCAGGTGTCACCGGGTTTGAGTCCCGGGAAACCGAAGTCAGGCATGGGTGTACTCAGGTCATTGCCGCGGAACCGGGAGTATTGCAGAAACTCCTCGGTCACCCGCACACACACCGTATGGGATCCCAGATCGGCATCGCTGGTATTGCAGCAGCCATCGCGAAAGAAGCCGGTCACCGGATCCGTGCCACAGGGCACGAGTGGTTCATCGAAGACGTTCAGGGATTCATCCATGGGCAACTCCAGTATTTGCGCTCTTAGCCACGGTGACATAGGGCGCTTCGCGAAACCACAGATTACAGGCCCACTTTTCGTCGCGCTGCACCGGCAGACCCCCGTGCAGACTGTCTGGATGTCGCAGGGTAGAATCGCGATAACAGTTACAGAACACCAACATCGACCCCTTACGAGCAGACACCTCGAGGTTGAGCTTCGGAAAGGTCGTACCTCCCCCGACTGCGACATCGTTCAGATACATCAGACACGTTACCAGCCGCTGGCCTCCCTTTGCCATGCAGCGCTGACCTGTAGGAGTATCGGCATCCCAGGCGTCAAAGTGCGGCGCATAATGCTGGGTTTTACCGTAGTGGACTACCTGCAGGGACTCCGCATTGAGCAGCGGCAGCCCGACCAGACCCGCGATGCGATCTCATAAACCGGCGACGATTGGAGAATGCTTGTGGGGAACCCAGCAATTGCTGCCGGTACGTCCCTCGCTCTGAATACCTTCCTTGGGATCACTTACGAGTGCTGGCTTCAGTTGCGGCGCGGCGATCTGTAGCAGCTCCGCGATTTCCTCCTCTGCCAGGTAATTTTCAAATAACCACAGCAGTGGATCAGCATTGATCTGACGACCTGAGTCGAAACTGTAACGCAGCGAATGGCTCATATCATCACAATTTGATTATGGGAAAGCGGCTAGAAACCACTCAGCGCCGCATAGCGGTCACGATGATACAACTCGTCACCGAGAAATTGCTGGGCGACGCGGGCCCGTTTCAGGAAGAAGCCGATATCGAACTCATCCGTCATGCCGATACCGCCGTGCATCTGAATGCCCTCGTTGCTCACCAGTGCCGCCACTTCGGACAGCTTCGCCTTCGCCAGACTCGCAAATCGGGCGATCTCGCTCGCCGTCGCAGCCGGATCATCCAGTGCCGCCAGTGCCGCGCGAACCACGGACTTGCACAACTCGATCTCGCTGTACATGGTTGCAGCGCGATGCTGAAGTCCCTGGAAGGAACCGATTAATACACCGAATTGCTCGCGCTGTTTCAGGTAATCCAGGATACGCGCAAAGGTCTCTTCCATGCTGCCGAGCATCTCGGCGGCCAGTCCGATGCGCGCGATATCCAGGGATTTCTCCAGACCCGCATAGCCGCTTCCGACCTCGCCGAGCAAGGCAGATGCCGGGACTTCGACATTCTGCAGGACGACTGTGGCCGAGTTGCGACTGTCCACCATCCAGGTCCGCGTGATTGTGACGCCGGCGGTATCGGCGGGGACCAGGAACACACTGATGCCATCGCGGCTGTCGGCGGCTCCCGCACTGCGGGCGACCACAATGAGTTGATCGGCGACATGCCCATCCAGCACGAACAGTTTGCTGCCGTCGAGCACGAAGCCCGCACCGGTGGCCCGGGCCGTGGTGGCGATGCGCGTGGGGGCATGCACCTGATGTTCATCCAGCGCCAGTGCCAATAACAGTTCACCGGCGACGATCCGCGGCAGCAAGGCTTCCTTCTGAGCCTCATTGCCCAGCTCGTTGATCAGGGTCGCACCGAGCAGGACCGTGGGAATCAGCGGCGAACTCACCAGGGTATGACCAGTTTCTTCCAGCACCACACCGAGTCCGCCATAACCGAACGCGAATCCACCGTAAGTCTCCGGAATCGCCATTCCACTCCAGCCGAGTGCCACCATTTGTTGCCACAGGTCGCGGTCAAATCCCTCCGCATCCTTGCTGTCGCGCAGACGTCGCAGCATGCTGATCGGTGCATTCTCCTGACAGAAGGCCTGAGCGGAATCTTTCAGCAGTTGCTGGTCTTCATTCAATACTAGTGCCATCGTTGTTCTCTGTTCGTTGTTCGTTCGTTGTTCGTTTGTTGTTCGCTTTAAATCGCGCTTGGTGTGGTCGCTAACCGGCAGACGCCGAGCTATTTCTTCGCCATGGCGACCAGATCGGGCAGACCCAGTACACGCTTCGCGATAACGTTGAGCTGCACTTCGGAGGTACCGCCCTCGATGGAGTTGGCTTTGGAGCGCAACCATTCCCGGGTCACTTGCAACTCTTCAGGAGTGAAGCCCTCTCCTTCCCAGCCCAGAGCCTGATGTCCCAGCGCCTGCAACAGCAGTTCATAGCGACGCTTGTTCAGCTCACAACCGTAATTTTTCAACATCGATGAGGTCGCGTTGGGGCCCTGACCTTGCTTGGATTCCTCGATCGACCGACGGGAGGTGTAGGCGAAGGCTTCGCTGTCGATCTTGAAGCGCGCGATACTGTCGCGCAGCACCGGATCCGACAGGCGCTCTTTGTCGCCGCGGTAGTGCATGGCAGCCACTTCCACCGCGGCCATGACCGAGGTCGTGCCTCCACGGTCCGATTGCCCACTGGACAGACCGAAACTGGAGATCATGGTGCGTTCGTGCTGCAGCAGTCGCTTCGCGATGTTCCAGCCCTCGTTGAGGCCGCCGACGAGATTGCCCGCAGGGACCTGCACATTATCAAAGAATGTCTCGCAGAATGGCGAGGAGCCACTGATGAGCTGGATGGGTCGGGTCGATACGCCTGTGCTCGCCATATCGAACAGCAGGAAACTGATACCGGCGTGTTTGGGCACCTCAAAATCGGTGCGCACGAGACAGAAGATCCAGTCGGCCTTGTCGGCGTAGGAAGTCCACACCTTCGCGCCATTCACCGTGTAGTAGTCGCCGTGCAATTCCGCCTTCGTGCTGAGGCTGGCGAGGTCGGATCCCGAACCCGGTTCGGAATAGCCCTGACACCAGCGAATTTCCCCACGCACGATCTTGGGGATATGTTCCATCTTCTGTTCGTGGGTGGCGTATTCCAGCAGTACCGGTCCCAGCATACTGATGCCGAAACTGGTGAGCGCAGGCCGCGCATTGATGCGGGCCAGTTCCTGACTCAGGACAATGGACTGCTCCTTGTTGAGCCCTCCGCCACCATACTCGGTCGGCCAGGTCGGACACGTCCAGCCCTTTGCCGCCATTCGTTCCAGCCACACTTTGCTCTCGGGATTCTTGAATGTGGCGTTTCGTCCGCCCCACGCGATCTCATCCTGCACCATCGGCGTACGCATGGACGGAGGGCAATTTTCCTCCAGCCAGGCGCGCGTCGATTCCTGAAACTCCTGAAGTGCCTGCACGGGTTAACTCCTGCTGTGTTTGTTCAATAGCCGCTGAGCCTGTTGCTCAGCGATTTATCAATACCTGCCGGCCACTGATCTTGCCGGCCTTGAGATCTGCCAGCGCCGCATTCGCCTCACTCAGCGGCCGCTCCTGAATCTCGATAGGGGCAACCTTGCCCGCTCGCACGAGCGCCATCAGTTCGCCCATGTCGGCGAGCGTGCCGACATAACTGCCCTGGATTATGCGCGCGTTCATCGGCAGGAACGGGATCGGTATGTTGAGCGCTCCACCGTAGAGACCCACTATGACGAGCATGCCGCCCTTGCGCAGGCAGCTCAGTCCGAAGTTGACCGATGCCTCTGCCCCGACGAAATCGAGCACAGCGAATGCACCACCGGTCGCCTTGCGAATCGCCTTCGCGGCATCCGGTTCGGAAGAATTGTAAGTGCGGGTGACACCGAGATCGGCCGCCGACTTGAGCTTGGAGTCGTCGATGTCGACCACGATGGGATCGATACCGAGCGCGGACAGAGCAATCTGGATCGCCATCATGCCAACACCACCAGCGCCGATGATGACGACTTCGTCTCCTTCATGCAGCGTGCCAACCTTCTTGAGTGCGCTGTAGGCGGTCAGCCCGGAACAGGCATAGGTCGCCGCTAGGCTGTCCTTTACATTGCCCTTGTCGAACAGATAACGACTGTGAGGTACAAGCACATGATCCGCGAAACCGCCGCTGGCGACGATGCCGAGCGCCCGCCCGGGCGTGCAGAGTTGCTCATCGCCGCGCTTGCAGGCGGCGCATTCACCGCAGCCGATCCAGGGAAACACTACCCGACGATCGCCGATGCTGGCGCCGGTCGCGTCCGGACCCAGCGCGACAACTTCACCGAAAATCTCGTGTCCGAGCACCATGCCCGGACGGCCGACATCGAGCTGCTTGCCATTGCCCAGATTGAACTGGCCGTCATGCATGTGGATGTCTGAGTGACAGACACCACAAGCGACCATCTTCAACAAGACTTCGGTGCCCTGCGGCGCCGGCGTCGCTGACTCCACCTGCTCCAGCGGCGCGCCGGGCGTAGTGGTCTGATAGGCGATCACGAACCTGCTCCCCACTCAGCAAAGGTCTTGCCCGAGCCAGCGAGTTTTTCCAGCAGTGCCGCCGGCTTCCAGTACTGCTCGCCGTAGCGACCGCGGAATTCGTTGATCTTGTTATAGACATTTTTCAGCCCGACCTGATCGGCATAGTGCATCGGTCCGCCCTTGGCCGCAGGGAAAGCGTAGCCGTACACATAGACTACGTCGATGTCGCTCGGGCGCTGGGCAATACCCTCTTCCAGAATCTTTGCGCCTTCGTTGATCAGTGGATACAAGCAGCGCTCGATGATCTCTTCGTCGCTGATCTTGCGCTGTTCGATTCCCAACTTGCGCGCCTCATCCTGGATCAGTTTCTCCACTTCCGGATCGGACATGCGAGCGCGCGTCGCTGGATCGTATTTGTAGTAACCGGCACCTGTCTTCTGACCCAACCGGCCTATCTCCACGAGCACGGTGCCCATGCGGAACAGTTTCGGGTTATCCGGCAGATCGGTACGCGCCTGTCGCGCCTTGTAACCGACGTCGAGTCCAGCCAGATCGCCCATGGCGAGAGGCCCCATCGCCATGCCGAAACGCTCGAGTGCGGAATCGACCTGTTCCGGCGTGCAACCATCCAGCAGCAGCATCTGCGCTTCGCGACCATAACCGCTCAGCATTCGATTGCCGATGAAGCCATAGCACACGCGTGAGAGCGCGCAGATTTTGCCAATCTTCTTGCCAACTTGCATGACCGTAGCCAGCACATCATCGGCGGTCTTCTCCCCGCGGACGACTTCCAGGAGCTTCATTACATTGGCGGGGCTGAAGAAGTGCATCCCCACCACATCCTGTGGCCGGTTGGTAGCGGCAGCGATTGCGTCTACATCCTGATAGGAAGTATTCGTGGCCAGAATTGCGCCTGGCTTGCAGGCCTTGTCGAGCTTGGCAAATATTTCCTGTTTCAGCTCCAGATTCTCGAACACAGCCTCGATGACGAGATCGACATCGGCAAGCGCGCTGTAGTTGGTGGTGCCGGTAATAAGGTCCAAACGCTCCTGCATCTTGTCCGCGGCCAGCTTGCCTTTCTGAACGGTGATCGTGTAATTCTTGCTGATGATGCCGAGGCCACGACTCAGAGCCTCGTCGTTGATCTCGACCATGACGACCGGGATGCCAACATTGGCGAAACACATCGCAATGCCGCCCCCCATCGTGCCACCACCGATAATGGCAACCTTGTTAATGGCCCGGGACTGCGTGTCGGCAGGCAGGTCTTTGATCTTCGCGGCCTGGCGCTCGGCGAAGAAGATGTGACGCAGTGCCGCCGATTCCGGCGAGGTAACGAGTTCCTTGAACAACTCACGCTCACGCTCCAGCCCCTTGTCCATGGGCAAGGTCACCGCGGCCTCGATGGCCGTCACGATGCGATCCGGGGCGATCTGGCCGCGTGCGCGCTTCGCCTGTTCCTTGCGCGCCTTGTCGAAGAAGCCCGGCTCGATGGAGGCGGGATCGATGGAGATATCGCGAATGCGTTTCAGCGGCGCGCCGGATTCAGCCAGATCCTTCGCATACTGGATGGCCCCGGCAACGAGATCAGTGTCGCCGATGATCTCATCGACCAGGCCCATCTCACAGGCCTTGCCGGCGGCGATCGGATTGCCACTGGTGATCATGTCGAGTGCCGCCTTCACGCCAGCCACCCGGGGGACTCTCTGTGTGCCACCGGCGCCCGGTAACAGACCCAGCTTGACTTCCGGCAGACCGACCTGGGCGCTGGCCACGGCACAGCGGTAATGACAGGCCAGCGCGACTTCAAACCCACCACCCAGCGCGGTGCCATGAATGGCAGCGATCACCGGTTTGCTGGAGTTTTCGATAACGGTCAACACTTCAGGCAGGCCCGGTTCCATCGGTGGCTTGCCGAATTCGGTGATGTCAGCTCCGGCGATGAAGGTACGGCCTTCACAGCACAGAACGATCGCTTCGGAGGCATCTTTCTGCGCCTCGGTGACTGCGTCCAGTATGCCCTGTCGCACCACCCGGGCCAGTGCATTCACGGGCGGGTTGTTGACCCGAATAATTCCGATGTTTCCGTTGAGTTCGTAGCTGACTACATTCGACATGTCGTTTCCTTTTTTTGCATTAATCCTGTTCTGCTTTAATTCTGCTGGCGTTGCCGCGTTTGTCTGATTGCACGCGCGCGAGTCTAGTCCAGGCGCTCGATAATCGCGGCGACACCTTGACCGATGCCAATACAGAGGCTGATCGCGGCGTACTTGCCGCCGCTGCGCTCCAATTGCCGCAGTGTGGTGATAGCGATGCGCGCCCCTGACGCTCCTAACGGGTGACCTACGGCAATGGCACCACCGTTGGGATTGATCCGCTTGTCACCGAAGTCGACTTCCATCAACTTCAGACAGCCGAGCACCTGGGAGGCGAAGGCTTCATTGATCTCGATGATATCCATGTCGGTCAGGCTCAGGTCGGCCCGCTCCAGCGCCTTGCGAATGGCGAACACGGGGCCGAGACCCATCACCCGGGGAGCGACACCGGCAACGCCGCCGGCGATGATGCGACCGCGGGGCTTGATACCGAATTTTTCGCCGATGGCACGGCTGCCGATGATGAGGGCTGCTGCGCCATCATTGATGCCGGAGGCATTGCCGGCGGTGACGACACCACCATCAAACAGGGTACGCAGGCCAGACAGGACTTCTACGGTGGAGTCCGCGCGCGGATGCTCGTCGGTATCGACAACCAGTGGTGGCTGCTTGCGGCCGCGAGATACTTCGATCGGCACGATCTCGTCCTTGAAGAATCCGTCGGCGCGAGCGGCCTCGTATTTGGCCTGGGAGGCGGCCGCGAAAATGTCTGCCTGTTCGCGGGTAATCTGCAGGTCGCTGGCGATATTGTCGGCGGTCTGCGGCATGGTGTCGTTGCCAAAGGCGGCGGCGAAGGCCGGATTGGTGAAGCGCGCGCCGAGGGTACTGTCGGCGATCTGCTGACCACGGTCATAGGCAGACTGCGCCTTGGACAAGACCAGCGGAGCACGACTCATGGACTCAACACCCCCTGCCAGGAACAACTCGCCTTCACCGACCTTGACGCCGCGGGCTGCATCCAGCACAGCCGCGAGGCCCGAGCCACACAGACGATTGACAGTGAGGCCGGCGACTTCGATCGGCATGCCCGCGCGCAGGGCGGCGAAGCGACCGACGTTTCGACAGTCTTCACCGGCCTGGTTGGTGTTACCCATGATGACGTCTTCATAGGCTTCCATCGGAAACGCATTGCGCGCCACCACCTGGCGGATGACATCGGCCAACAGGTCATCGGGACGGATGCTTGCGAGCGCGCCCGCGTGGCGACCAAATGCGGACCGGCCGCCATCGTAAATAAAGGCTTCTGTAAGCGTGGTTTTGGGCATGAGCGATTCTCTGTGTGCGCGTTCAAGCCAGGCGGCGAACGCTACGGGAAAATTTCAAAGCAAATTACTGGCTGCCGAAACGGCGGTTCATTTTCTTGTTATTGGCTGGACCCGGTGCGGTGCCTCGGGTATCCACCAGAGGGTGGTATTTCCCCCGAAACCACCTTCAACCCCGCCTTGTCCTGCCTGTCCTGGAGGAGATGGGGCTGGCCATAATAGCATAGCCTCCAGTATCGGGGAATTCGGCCGGACGCCACGGAATCCGGCGCTCCCGGTCGCATAAATCGGTCGATTATGCTAGCTTGGGCGCTCGCTTTTGGGGGGCCAACAATGATCCGCGACCAGGAAACACTGAATCAACTCATCGACCTCATAGACCGCTTCGTGCGCGAGCGTCTGGTGCCTGCTGAAAACCTGCTGGCCGAATCCGGCCGACTGCCGGATGACATTCTGCAGGAGATGAAGGAACTGGGCCTGTTCGGTCTGACGATTCCGGAAGAATACGGAGGATTAGGCCTGACGATGGAGGAAGAGATACTCGTCTCCATCGCGCTGGGGCGCACCTCCCCCGCGTTCCGCTCGGTGATGGGCACGAACAATGGCATCGGATCTGCCGCCATCGTATTCAGCGGTACTGACGCGCAGAAACAGAAGTACCTGCCAAAATATGCCAGCGGTGAATGGATCAGTTGTTTCTGCCTGACAGAACCGGATGCCGGCTCGGATGCCGCCTCCCTCAAGACCACCGCGCGCCGGGAGGGTGACCACTATGTCATCAACGGCACCAAGCGCTATATCACCAACGCGGCGGTGGCCCATACCTTCAACGTCATGGCCCGCACCAATCCGTCCATCAAGGGTGCCCGTGGCATTTCTTCCTTCATCGTCGAACGCGACACGCCCGGCATCTCGCTTGGCGCCATCGACAAGAAGATGGGACAGTCGGGCTCCATGACCTGTGACGTGATCTTCGAAGATTGCAAGGTGCCGGCGGAGAACATCATCGGCGAGGAAGGCGAGGGTTTCATTACTGCCATGAAGGTGCTGGATCGCGGCCGCCTGCACATTTCCGGGGTCAGTGTCGGCGTCGCCGAACGTCTGATCAAGGATGCCCTTGACTATGCCATGCAGCGCAAGCAATTCGGCCAGCCGATCGCCGAGCAGCAGCTGATTCAGGCCATGCTGGCCGACTCCCAGACGGAGGCCTATGCCGCCAAGTGTATGGTGCTCGAAACCGCCCGCAAGCGGGACAGCGGCGAGAACATCACGCTGGAAGCCGCCGCCTGTAAGCTGTTTGCCACCGAGATGGTGGGCCGGGTTGCCGACCGTGCCGTACAGATTCACGGCGGCGCCGGGTACATGGCCGAATATGCAGTCGAACGGTTCTACCGTGACGTGCGACTGTTCCGCCTCTACGAAGGCACCAGTCAGATTCAGCAACTGGTCATTGCCCGCAACATGATCAAGGCAGCGCTCTAAATCCTACCCGCGGTGGGCAGTTCACTCCGCCCACCGCTCATTTCCCCGATTCGCCCGTGCCGACAAGCTTGTTGACCTGGATCAATCCCAGGCCAGTTGCAAGGCTTAGGCTGACTCGCAGCGCTTGAAAATTTGCCGCTCGCCCCTAGATCAAGAGACAACAGGCGTTCGCTCGCAGGTTGTCGACCGATAGGGCCAGCAACTCCGACGGAGCCGTTTCACCACTGTTACTGATGAGGAATCACGATATGAACCTGATACCACGCAGCTCAGTTTTTGATTTTGACTCTTTGTTCAACGATGTCTTTCACAGCTTCGGCAAGCCCCTCACCAATTCCAGCCAACGCGGAGCCCTGGCAGGCATGCGCGTCGACATCCACGAGGAAGAAGGCAAGTACCGCGTGTTGGCGGAATTACCCGGCGTGAAGAAGCAGGATATTTCCATTACACGGCAGGACGAGGTGCTGACGATCTCGGCCAGCAAGAACACCGAGAGTGAGAAAAAAGACAAAGGCCGTCTCGTTTGGCAGGAGCGCAGCAGCGGATCTATCACCCGCAGCTTCGTTGTTGGGCCCGGCGTCACCGAGAAGGACATCAAGGCTGACTTCAGCGACGGCGTTCTGACTCTGGACATCCCGAACCGGACTGCGGAGAAGAAGGTGGAGAGCGCCTGAGTCATCAGATGCCGAGCCTGCAACACCACTTCTTCGCCATCATGGGCAATGAAATCGCAAAGGATCAACAGATTCACACCTTGCTCAGCAGTTACACCGCCGAGGCGCGCACGGCCTCGTTGCTGCTGGGTCTCTCCAGTCGCTATTCACTGGTAGCCTATTCACCCAATCGCTTCCTGCTGTCGATGACCCGCAGCGACATCGGTGAATATCTGGGACTGACGGTAGAGACTGTCAGCCGCATCCTCACCGGCCTGCAGCGCAAGGGACTGATTGCGGTGAACAACCGCGAGATCGGGTTGCTGAATATCGAAGCCTTACGGGGTATCATAGGGACCAACTAAACTTCAGGTCCCGCCAATGGTTACTTCCGTGCCCTACCCCCGGCTCAGTGCAGCACTCGATCTGGGGTTCACCCGCTTGAAAAATCGCGTCCTGATGGGCTCCATGCACACCGGACTTGAGGACATCCCCGACAGTCACGCTGCGATGGCAGCGTTCTATGCCGAACGCGCGCGCGGCGGTGTGGCGCTCATCGTAACCGGTGGCTTCATGCCCAGCGTCCATTGCTTGCCGGCAGGCGCCACACCCATCTTCAAACAACCCGATCAGGTGGCGAAGCATCGCCTGATCACCGACGCGGTGCATGCCGCGGACGGCAAGATCTGTCTACAGATTCTGCACACGGGACGCTATTCACGACAGGAAAACCTGATCGCCCCATCACCCATCAAGGCGCCGATCAATCGCTTCGTGCCGCACGCCGCGACGGCTGAGCAGATCGAAGCCGAGATCGAAAACTTCGCCGAATTTGCCGCGTTCTGTCAGAACGCCGGTTATGACGGCGTCGAGATCATGGGATCGGAAGGCTACTTCATCAATGAGTTTATCGCCGCTCGCACCAACCAGCGTGACGATGAATGGGGTGGCAGCTATGAAAACCGTATCCGACTGCCACTGGAAATCGTGCGCCGCGTGCGCGCGCGCGTGGGGACACATTTCATCATCATCTTCCGACTCTCGATGCTGGACCTCGTCGAAGGCGGCAGCAGCTACGAGGAAGTGCTGCAGTTGGGACAGGCGCTGGCGGCAGCCGGTGTGACACTGATCAACACTGGCATCGGCTGGCATGAGGCGACCATCCCGACGATCGCCACCAAGGTGCCACGGGCCGCGTTTAGCTGGGTGACGGCGAAATTCCGCGATCAACTACCGGTGCCCGTCATCACCTCCAATCGTATCAATACGCCAGAGGTAGCCGAGGCCATCCTGGAGCGGGGCGACGCCGACATGGTGTCGATGGCCCGTCCCCTGCTGGCTGATGCCGATTTCGTCAACAAGGCCGAAACCAATCGCGCCGACGAGATCAACACCTGCATCGGCTGCAATCAGGCCTGTCTGGATCATATCTTCAATGGCCAACTCACCAGTTGCCTCGTTAATCCCCGTGCCTGCCACGAACTGGAATTACAGATCGCACCGGCTGTCGCCGCACGCCATCTCGCCGTGATTGGCGCCGGACCGGCAGGACTCGCCGCCGCAGTCACGGCGGCCGAACGGGGCCATCGCGTCACCTTGTTTGACAGCGCCGAGCGCATCGGTGGCCAGTTCAATCTGGCGAAACAGATTCCCGGCAAGGAGGAGTTCCACGAGACACTGCGGTATTTCCGCCGTCGTCTGGAACTACTCGGCGTTGAGGTAAGGCTCGGTGAACGGGTCACCACAGCAGCGCTTAACGCCTCGCAATTTGACAAGGTCATCCTCGCCACGGGCATCGCACCGCGTACACCGGAGATTGCCGGCATTGACCACCCGTCCGTGCACAGTTATGTCGATGTCATCAGCGGCAAGGTGACCGTGGGTGCCCGCGTCGCCATCATCGGCGCCGGTGGTATTGGCTTCGATGTCGCCGAATTTCTGTCACACAGCGGACCGGCGACGAGTCTCGATATCCCGGCCTTCATGGCAGAATGGGGTATCGACATGGCGCTGGCAGCGCGCGGCGGCATCGAGGGTGTCAGTCCACAAGTCGCGCCTGCATCGCGCACCATCTATTTATTGCAACGCAAGGCTGAGGGACTCGGCAAGAATCTGGGCAAGACAACTGGCTGGATTCACCGCCTGGGCCTGATGAAACGCGGCGTGAAAATGCTCGGAGGCTGTCGTTATGAACGCATCGATGATGCCGGCCTGCATCTGATGGTCGGAGATGAACCGCGGCTGCTCGAGGTGGATGACGTGATTATCTGCGCCGGACAGGATCCTCTACGGGAACTCGTCGACGGTCTCGAAAAACCCTATCACTTAATTGGTGGTGCCGATGTGGCGGCGGAACTCGACGCCAAGCGTGCTATCGATCAGGGCACGCGCCTGGCGGCGCGGCTCTGACCTGAATCGGGATTACTACAGGTGCTGCTTGAACCAGGCCAGACGCAGTTTGGCGGCATAGACTGCATCCTCGCCACGAAAACCATGGCCTGCACCAGGTATCGTGACAAACTCTGACACTACGCCCTGTTGCTGGAATTCCGCCTGCATAATCTGTGAGTTGCTGATGTTCACCAGATCATCGGCATCACCATGGATCAACAGTGTGGGTGGATCGTTGCGATCGGCAAAGAGAATTGGTGAGATGCCTGCGGCCTGTTCAACCGGAAAATCCAGGGCGGGAAAGCGTTCGCTGGGTCCGGCCAGGCGACGCAAATCTACCGGGGGGAAATAGGCGACGACGGCGGCGACCGCGTTGCTCTCATGCAACACCTCGTCACTGGAATTCGGATCACCGGCATCGGCATTCAAGCCCAGCATCAATGACAGATGACCACCGGCACTGCCTCCGGTGACGCCAAGGCGATTCGGATCCACACCGTAATGAGGTGCATGCAAGCGAATGTGGCGCACTGCGCGACTGACATCGGCATAGGCCTCGGGCACGTAGTAGCGCGGTGAGGAACCGTGGTGCACAGGAATCACCACGAAGCCGGCATCCAGCATATCCTTGAACTGCTCGGCTCGCTGTTCCGGTGGCGCCCAGCGGGAATACCAGCCACCGCTCACCATGTAGATGATAGCCGCCCCGTTCTGCGTCTCCGGCATCAACACATCGTACACGAGCGCCATGCCATCCTTGTGACCATAGACCACATCCGCCTTGATCGAGACCTTGGCCAGCGCCGGGACGCTGCCACTCAAGAGGATTCCCACAACAATCAGTCTTATTAGCCCTTTCATAACACCAACTCCTGCAGTTCTGCGCTGCTTCAGTAATCAGTTATCCCGCAACAGATTCGCGGGGGCATATTGGTCGGTCAGCACCCGCCGGCTCATGTCCCAGTCCACCCGGGTCGACAGACGCGTCGGGTAATCCAGCAGGGGAACATCGTATTTGGTCAGCCGCGGCGCGAGACGCTGGGCCCGGGTAACCAACTCGCCACGTGGCGGCAACGGGCTCAGCTGGGTAATGATGATTCGGTTGCCGGTACTCGGCAGCTTGAAATTGAAAAATTCGGTGAATACCCGCTGATAGGTCACTGATTCGTGATCGTAGAAGCGACTCGTTGAGAAGGTATTAGCCACCAGCACACCATTCGGCGCCATGATCTGCTTCACCTCTTCCAGGAATTCCTGGGTCAGCAGATGCTCAGGAATGTAATCGCCGCCAAAGGCATCGAGCACGATGTAATCGTAGGTATGCCCCAGCAGGCCAGCACGCTTCACGAACACCCGGGCGTCAGCGATCGTCACCTTCAGGTTCGGGTTTTCCTCGAAGAAGAAATATTCTTTCGCGACTTTCAATACCGCCGGGTCGATCTCAACCACATCGATCATTGCCTCCGGAAACAGATCCGCCAGTGTGGTCGGGATCGTGCCGCCGCCGAGACCGGCGACGAGGATGCGTTGCGGATCCGGATTCAGCAGCAATCCGGCGAAGCTCATACGGGTATAACTGAACACCAGCTTATCGCGATTATTTACATCCACACAGGTCTGGTTTCTGTCGCCACGATGCACGTTGAAGATGAGACAGCGACGCGGACCGGTCTGCACCACGTTGATGTCGCGGTAAATCGAGCGTTCTTCGTGAATTGTCTCGGCCGCCGCCCATGCTATCAGCGGTGTCAGCAATCCGCAGCAGGCGACGAGCACTGTGCTGAGCGTGAATCTATTTTTCATACTGATTTTCATACCGAGGCTGAGCCGAGTTCTGCACGCGGACATTGCGCAGGTAATTGAACAGCAGGATGACGCTGCCGGCAAACACGAGCGCAGCAATGGAACCCCACAGTATCTGATTGACGTCGAACCACAGCACGAAATAGAAACTCGTGCCGAGCGTACCGGCGGCACTGCCTATGGTCGAGATAAAGAACAGCTGACCAGCCATATGACCACTGTGTTCCGAGGTCTGTACCAGCAGTCGCACCGAATACGGAGAGATCATGCCGAGAATGCTGGTTGGAACGAAATACATGATGATCGAGGCGAGCAGGGAGCCGTAGCGGGGATCTTCGATGTTGAGAAAGATCGGGCGCATGATGTCGTCAGCGAAGACAATGATCGGCAACGAGAATACCGCGGCGCCGATAAAGAACAATGCATAGGTCACAGCATTTGGATTTCGCGTCGAGAGCCGACCGCCAAACAGATAGCCCATGGCGAGTGCGAGCATGAAGATCGTGATGATGCTGCCCCACACATACTGGCTGCCGCCGAAGTATGGCGACATGATGCGCGCCCCCAGCATCTCGATCGTCATGATGCAGAAGCCACTGATGAAAGCCATGCCGATGATCACGGCTGGTGGCAGGCTACGAGGAACTTGACGTTGTTTTTTTTGCACGCAATGCCCGGGGTCTGTGGGTGGAATGGGCCTGCTAGTTATCGGGCCGCTATTCCGGGGTATCTTCAGGGGGCTAAAAGTACCACTGTCAGCCCCGCAAATAAACGCCTTGTCTGCCGAGCCGCGCCATTCCTGCGTCCGGCCGCGGCGGCGAGGCGTGTCAGTCCTGATACTTGCCGAGATGGCGCCCCCCGTCGATGGCGATGATCTGGCCCGTGAGGTAGCGCGAGGCAGGTGCTGCCAGATACAGCGCGAGCCCGGCCATATCAGTCGGGTGACCGATGCGACCCAGAGGATTCTCCTGCTCGATCTGGGCACGGTGCTGGCTCAGGGTCCAGTCCATCATCTGGCTCTCGAAGGCGCCCGGTGCGATCGCGTTGACGGTCACGCCCTTCGGCGCCAGCCGCACGGCCAGGTTCTTCGTCAGGAAATGCACGGCCGCCTTGCTGGCCCCGTAGGCGAAGTTATCCATTGTCGACACCCGCAGGCCATCGATCGAGCCGATATTGATGACGCGACTCGGCGCGTCCGGGCCGGCGGCTGCGCGCAGCAACGGCATCAGGTCGCGGGTGAGTGTGAAGATCGCCTTCACATTGATGTTCATGACCTTATCGTAGCCCTCGTCGGGATACTCCTCGAACGGCGCGCCCCAGGCCGCTCCGGCGTTGTTCACCAGAATGTCGATGGCCTGCTCGCGTTGCTTGATTTCCGAGACAAAAGCTTCGCGCCCTGCCCGCGTCGACAGGTCAGCAGGCAGCGCGATGCACTCGCCCGGGCCCTGCGCACTCAATTCCTTCGCCGTTGCTTCACAGGCCTCGGCCTTGCGCGCTGTGATATAGGTCTTCACGCCATTGAGCACATAGCCGGTCGCAATCATCTTGCCGATACCGCGAGAACCGCCGGTGACGATCGCGACCTTGCCCGCAACCGAGAATAAATCGTTAATCTTGAAGGACATGGAATGTACCTGAGTGTGGTTAAAGTGAGTGGGGTGTGAGCTAGCCGGGTGCGAATGCTCGTCAGAGCTTGACCTTGTCCGCCATCACCAGTTCGCACATTTGTTGCAGGATGCGTGTCTTCGTCACCATCATCTTGAAGCGCTCGTCCTGGGTCAAGCCATGGTAGTAGCGATAGTAGATCTGCTGGCCGATCACTGCGAGCCGGAACAAGCCGAAACAGAAATAGAACGGGAAATTATCGACCGAAAGACCGGTACGTTCCTGGAAGCGCGCGATGATCTCGCGACGCGTCGGCGCCCCCTCGACATCGCTCGGCATATTGCGATAGGCGCGGAAAAATTCGGGATCTCCCGTCTCGACCCAATAGCCGAGAGTGCAGCCGAGATCCATCAGTGGATCGCCTACAGTCGCCATCTCCCAGTCGAGCACACCGATCACCTGCTTCGGATTTTCCAGCGAGAAGATCACGTTGTCCATTTTATAATCGTTATGAATCACACTGGCCTTGCCACTCTCGGCCGGCATGTTATCCATTAGCCACTGCATCGTGTTATCGCAGTTGGCGGTATCAGGCGTGATGGCATCGACCCAACGCTTGCACCAGCCTTCGACCTGACGTTGCACATAGCCCTGCGGACGCCCAAAGGTATCGAGTCCGGCGGCCACGAGATCCACCGAGTGCAATTCACTGAGCACGTCGAAGAAATTGAACAGTTGTTCGCGGATATCATCCGGTGACAGGTTGAGCCCGGCCGGGTACTCACGCCGGATCACGAGTCCTTCGATGTAGTTCATCAAGTAGAAATCACAACCGAGTATCGAATGATCATCGCAGAAATGAACCGGAGTTGGTCCGTAAGCGAACACCTTCTTCAGCGCGGACAGAATCTTGAATTCGCGGGACATGTCATGCGCTGATTTAACCTTGCTGCCAAACGGCGGACGACGCAGTACCCACTTGTCTTCGCCGCTACTGAGCAGATAGGTCAGATTGGAGAATCCCCCGGGGAACTGTTTGAGAGTGAGCGCGTGAGCCTTGCTGCCCAGCACAGGCTCCAGATACTGCTTGAGAACCTCGAGATCCAGTTCCTCGCCCGCACGTATCGTGCCGGCCTTGTCCACCAGTTTGCTGTCTGTCACGCCTGTTCCTTGTTCTTCTCTGTCAGACCGTGTCTTTGAGACCGTGTCCAGTCCGTGTCGGTTATGCCGTGAATCCGCACGTCGATGATGGTCGCGTCACCGATCCGGGTCAGCAACCCCATCGGCACACGAGGTCCGCGAGACGGCTATCGGTAGGTGATCATATGTTGCAGTCCGGGTCGCTCCAGATGGGCGAGATTGTTGAACTGCGTGAGCGACAGCTTGCCCCCACCGTATTTGATGCGGGTGACCGAACTGTTGTGCACCATCCAGTTCGTATGCATGACCTGCTCGTCGGGAAATTGTAATACTCTTTGGAGGGTCATGGCTATGACACCGCCGGATGTTGAGATCAGCACCCGACTGCCGTTGCCATGTCGCTCCATCAGTTCATCGATAACACCGTGCACACGGCGCTGAAAGCTCGACCAGGACTCGAATGCGGCATCTTCATCCTGTGGCAGGAGTTCGTTGCGGATCCATTTCGCAGTGGTGGATTCCAGCAGCCGCTGGAACAGGCGGTTATCGGTGATTGGATGCTGGATGGCCGCATAGCCTTCGGCCTGCGCGTGATCACGCAGATACATCTTCAGCAGCGGGTCAGCGTTGTACTCGTTGAGGTGCGGGGTCTCATTGAGAGCCAGCGTCTGTTCATTACCAAGATGCAGCAATTCACTGGCCGTCTCGCGTTGGCGCAACATGGTGCCACAGTAAGCGGCATCGAAGCGCTCACCGGTCTCCTGCCAGTGCTGCGCGAGCAACCGCGCCTGTTCGATGCCGCGCTCGCTCAGCTTGTCATAGGATGCGGCGCCGAACGACGCCTGCCCGTGACGCACCAGGATGAGTTCGCTCACTGGAAGGATTAAAGCGCGGCGAAGCGTTCGGCGTGGTAATCCCCATTGCCGAACAGGATATCGATCGCCGTGACGCGCTTGAACAGATGACCCACGTCCAGCTCTTCGGTCATGCCAATGCCGCCATGAATCTGAATCGCGTCCTGACCGACTGCCTTGATGGCCTTGCCGACTCTGGCCTTGGCGGCGGAGACGGCCTGTGCCTTCTCGGCATCACTCTCGGCGCTGTCGAGTTTCATCGCGGCGCGCATCACAATCGAACGTGCCAGTTGGCACTCGATGAACATGTCAGCCATGCGATGTTGCAAGGCCTGGAAACTGCCGATCGGGGTATTGAACTGCTTGCGGGTCTTGCTGTATTCAACGGTCTTGCCCAGGAGCGACTCGAGCGCACCTACTGCCTCGGCACAAACCGCGACGGTAGCACGATCAATAACCGTCCCCAGTGCCTTGGCTGCACCGCCGGCGGCGCCGAGTCGGGCGCTGGCTGGCACTTTCACCGCAGTAAACTGCACCTGAGCCGCCTTGCGGTCGTCGATCGTCGGGTAGTCGATGAGCGTAATGCCGGCGGCATTGCGATCGACCAGGAAGATCGAGACACCATTGGCTTCCGTTTGGGCGCCGGACTCCCGGGCCGTGACGAGAATCTTGTCGGCGCCGGGCGCATTGAGCACGACGATCTTGTTGCCGTCGATGACCACGTCATCGCCCGCGACCTTGGCCGTGGTTGCGACGTTGTTCAGGTTAAAGCGGCTACCGGCTTCGGCATAGGCAACGGCGAGTTGTAGCTCGCCCGCCATGATCTGCGGCAACAACTCAGCCTTCTGCTCATCGCTACCGAGCGCACTGATGAGACCACCGGCGAGCACGGCCGTCGGCAGAAAGGGCTCGACGAGCATCGCCTTACCAAATTCTTCCATCATCACCATCAGGTCGACGGCGAGTCCACCGAAACCCCCATCGGCGTCGCTGAATGGAACCGTGAGCCAGCCCAGCTCGGCAAACAGTTTCCAGTTCTCATCGCTGAAGCCCGCGGCGCTGGCAATCACCTGTTTGCGGGTATCAAAGTCGTAGCTCTTCTGCACAAATTTCTGCACAGACTCTTGCAACATCTGTTGTTCTTCGCTGTATGAAAAATCCACGTGTAATCCTCTCTCCTGCCGTGGTCTCACACCACGTCGGTTATGCGCTTCGCGCTTACAGGCCCAACACAGCCTTGCTGATGATATTGCGCTGGATCTCATTGGATCCGCCGAAGATCGACAGCTTGCGGTTATTGAAATAAGTGAGTGCCGCGGCGGCGGCGTTGCCAGGGCCGATGTGTTCGCCCTGATAGCCTTCTTCAAACTGTTCCGGCAGGAACGGCACACAATGATATCCGGCAAGTTCCACGAACAGCTCGTCCATGGCCTGCGCCAGTTCGGTGCCGACGATCTTCAGAATCGAGGATTCCGGGCCCGGCGCCTTACCCACGCTCAGCGCGGCCAGTGTGCGCAGCTCGGCA
>Ga0222714_10000467_pt1 | contig 46484 bp, 47 predicted proteins | sample C33_3DmetaG_FD_165048 | JGI IMG/M metagenome (GOLD analysis project Ga0222714, IMG submission 165048) | Estuarine water microbial communities from San Francisco Bay, California, United States - C33_3D | ecosystem: Environmental > Aquatic > Marine > Unclassified | place: USA: California... | reverse complement strand
TAGCTAGAACTCAAAGAGAAGAATTTGCATCTATTATTGCTAATAAAGGATTTGATGCCTTAATCCAAAGTCAAAAAGACTATATAGCTAAAAATTAATTTTTTATATTTGTGGTGGGCCCGCAGGGATTTGAACCCCGGACAACCCCGTTATGAGCGGGGGGCTCTAACCAACTGAGCTACAGGCCCTAATTTAATATTACTTCTTAAAAATAAAAAAAATAGATTAATTATCTAAGAAGCTTTTCAATTGTCTTGATCTACTTGGATGTTTAAGTTTTCTTAAAGCTTTTGCCTCAATTTGTCTTATACGCTCCCTAGTGACTGAAAACTGCTGACCAACCTCTTCTAAAGTATGATCTGTATTCATTCCTATACCAAATCTCATTCTCAAAACCCTTTCCTCTCGTGGCGTTAAAGTTGCCAAAACTTTAGTTGTGGAATTTTTCAATCCAGTTTGAATAGCAGCATCTACTGGAATTAATGCATTTGTGTCTTCAATAAAATCACCTAAACTACTATCATCTTCATCGCCAACTGGCGTCTCCAAAGAAATCGGTTCTTTAGCAATTTTAAGAACTTTTCTAACTTTTTCTAAAGGCATTGCTAATTTTTTAGATAATTCTTCTGGAGTAGGTTCTCTTCCGTACTCACTCATCATTTGTCTCGATGTTCTTACAATTTTATTTATTGTTTCGATCATGTGAACTGGAATTCGAATAGTTCTGGCTTGGTCTGCAATGGATCTGGTAATTGCCTGCCTAATCCACCATGTTGCATATGTAGAAAATTTATATCCTCTTCTATATTCAAATTTGTCCACTGCCTTCATAAGACCAATGTTTCCCTCTTGGATTAAATCTAAAAACTGTAGACCTCTATTGGTATATTTTTTAGCTATAGAAATAACTAATCGCAAATTTGCCTCGATCATTTCTTTTTTAGCAATTCTAGATTCTCTTTCTCCTTTTTTAATTTTATTTACTAAAATTTTAAAATCTGAAATTGAGATACCAATTTCTTTTGATAATTTAATTAATTTTTCTCTAGTTTCCTTAAATAACTTTTGTTCATTTTTAAAAAATTTAGACCAATTTTTATCTCCACTTAAAAAAGTTTCAAAATTTGGATTCAATTCATTCCCCACATAATATTTTATAAAATCATCTCTTGAAATTGAATATTTCAGAGCAGCACGCATTAAATCTCCATCTAAATTTATCGCTTTTTTATTTTCATTATAATTTAAGCTTACCAAATCCTCCTGGGTAACTTGATTAAACTGAAGGCTAAGCATCTCTTCCATAATTTCTTTTTTAATTTTTTCATAATTCTTTTTCTTACTATCGCTAAATTTTTGTCCCTGAAGTATGCAATCCAAGCTCTCGTTTTGATATGCAATTAATTTTTTGTAATTTTTTGAAATATTTTCGAAAGTTTTTAAAATTTTTGGTTTTAATTCAATTTCTAATGATGCTAATGAAATATTATATTCATCCTCATCATCTTCAACGACTTCAACGTTATCTTCCTCTGTTTTATCTTTATCCTCTTTTTTATCAGTCTTTGCTTCTTTTTTTACTTTTTCTTTAATTGATTTATCTAACTTATCGTCATCTAAAAAATTAGTATCAAGATCAATAATATCCCTAACAAGCATTTCATTATTAATAAGCTTACTTTCCCATTCAAATATTTTTTTTGCAGTAACAGGACTTTCGGATAAAGAACTAACCATAACGTACTTTCCAGACTCTATTCTTTTTGCAATTGCAATTTCTCCTTCTCTAGAAAGTAATTCAACACCACCCATCTCTCGTAAGTACATACGAATTGGATCATCACTTCTTTCTTGATTTCTTGGCTGCTTAGCAGTTTCAGTTTCAGTTTTTTTTACTTTAAAATCTGATTTTTTTTTTACAAAAGTAATTGCCTGGTCAAATATATGTAATACTGATTTTTCTAAACTTTCTTCATTAGCATTTCTTTTACCTAAAGATTTCTGTAATTCTTCATAGGTAATAAACCCCCTGCTGAGGCCTTTCTCTATTAATCTTTCAAATGATTTGGATATAAATTTTTCCACTTTTAAACCTGTGTGAACTTATATTTTTTTTTTAATAATTGAACAGTTAAATTTATAAATTATTGCTATTTTTTAACGAAATTAACTCATTAAAAGCTTGTTCGTTCATGTTTGAAGAAAATGATTTTTCTAATTCTTCAATTTTCTTTAATTTTCTCATTTTTACAAATTGGCTCTCATAATCCTCTAATAATTCTAGGAAAGTATCCTGATCTAAATTTTCTATTAATTTATTGGAAGAAATAAAATCTAAGAAAGCATTAATTTTATTAATTTTGCTCTTGCCTAAAAGATCTATGATCATGTTATAATTACAATTCTGATTATTGATCACAATATCTATGATTTTTGATCTAATTGCATTGGTTAAATCTAAAGAAAGATAAATATTAGATATTTTTTCAATATTTATTTGGGAAAAATCTGAATATTTAATTAACAATTGGCAAAAAGAAAATTCTCTAATTTCAAGTTCTGTCATATTTAATCTGTTCATGTCAAAACTATTTGAAATTTGAAATTTATTTAACTTACTTTTGTTATTTTTTTTAATTAAGTTCTCAAAAATTTTATTTTTAAAAAAATTTCTGTAATATTTTTTTATAATTTGATCTTCTATCGTTTCTGAAATATCTATAAGTTTTTTTTCCAAACTAACAAGCGAAGAGGGACTAAAATCTTCTAGTTGTTTAGTGTTATAATCAAAAATAAATTCTGTAATATCTTTTTTTCTATTTACTAAATCTACAAACCCTTCTTTGCCAAATTTATTTACGTAATCATCAGGATCTAATCCACTCGGCATCACCATAAAAGATACTGAGTGATCTGCTTTTGATATTTTTATTAATTTTTCAGCAGCTCGGTATGCTGCTGCGAGACCACTGCTATCGCCATCAAAGCATATAATAATGTGTTTAAAATTTCTCCACGCTAAATTAATTTGATTATCTGTAATTGCTGTACCAAGAGATGCGCAAACATTTTTAATATTATGATTAAAAAGACTGACCACATCCATATAACCTTCTACAATAATAAGGTAATCACTATTTTTATTTTCATTTTTTGCATTATTAAAATTATATAAATGATTTCCTTTTTTGAAAAAAATAGTCTCTGGGGAATTAATATATTTGGCAGGAACTGATGACAAAACAGTTCTTCCGCCACACCCAATGAATTCTCCAAATAAATTTTTAATGGGAAAAATAATTCTATTTTTAAATCTAGGTACTAAGTTGTTATTTTGTTCATTTAAATAGAACAAGCCCGTTTCTATTAATTCTTTTTCAGAATATCCGTTTTTTAAAAAGTGATCACTTGCTCTGCTACTTTCGTCACAAAATCCTATTTGAAAATGTTCTATAGTAGTTTTTGTTAATGATCTATTTAATAAATAATTTAAATGATTTTTATTTTCCTCAGTAAATAGATTTTTAAAACAATAATTAAAAAAAATTTGAAAAATTTTTTCTGATTTTTTAATTTTTTTTTCTTGTTCAATACTGGTTTTCGAAAACTTGTATTCTTGCATCCCAGCTTTTGATGCTAATTTTCTGACAGCATCACCAAAGGTGAGTTTTTCTACTTTAATTAAAAAATCAAAAATTCCTCCATGTTCTCCACTGCTAAAGCAATGATAAAATCCTTTTTCATCATTAACTGTAAAAGAAGGTGTTTTTTCATTTGTAAAAGGAGATAGTCCCACAAATTCTTTACCTCTTTTGGTAAGCTTAACTACTGACCCAACCACATCAGATACTTTTAGTCTTTGATTAATTTCATCAAGATATGATTTTGGATACTTCATCATCCCTGCAACTGATCTTTAAGAATTTTGCCTGCTTTAGCAAAATCCATAGTTCCTAAATACTTATCCTTCAAAATTTTCATAACTTTTCCCATATCTTTAATATTATTAGCTCCGGATTCATTAATGGCGTCTTTGCAGGATTTCTGAATTTCTTCATCGCTCATTTGCTTGGGTAAAAACTCTTCAATAACGCTGATTTCAAATTTTTCCTTTTCAATCAAATCGTTTCTTGCTCCTTTTTGATACATTTCAATTGACTCTTTTCTTTGTTTTAGCATTTTATTTAAAATATTTATTATATCTGTATCTAAAATTTCTTTTTGCTCTCCCGTTCTAAGTTCAATCTCTTTGTCTTTTTTTTGGGATATAATTGATCTTAGAGTTAAAGCTCTAGCTGCTTCTTTTTTTTTAAGAGCATCACTCAAACTAAGATTAATTTTTTTAAATATTTCGGACATGGATTATTTTATACATTATTTTACTTTAGTTGCTTGACGAGTTTAAGTCTTTTTCATATGTTCCGCCAAAGTTTTTTTAAGCAAATGATTCTTTAACCCATGAGTTGTATTTTTGTTAAATAAAGAAGTAATTGCAGGTTCTGAATATTTAAATAATCAACAATCCACAGGTATTTTAATTTTAGAAGACGGTACAATCTTTAATGGTTTTGGTATTGGTGCTGAGTCTTATGCTGTAGGAGAAGTCTGTTTCAACACTTCTATGACCGGTTATCAAGAAATCATAACCGACCCCTCTTACTCCGATCAAATTATAAATTTTACATTTCCTCACATTGGAAATGTTGGAACCAATACTGAGGACATAGAGTCAGACCAGGTGTGGTTAAAAGGAGTGATTTTTAGCAAGGAAATCACCAATCCATCAAATTACAGATCTTTAAAACATTTAGACGAATGGTTAAAAAAAAATAATATTGTTGGAATTTGTGGAATAGATTCTAGAGCTCTTACTAATCTAATTAGAACAAAAGGTGCCCTAAAAGGAACTATAGCAAACGATAAATCAAAAAATAAAGATCATGATTTTTACTTACAACAATGCAAAAAGTGGGGAGGACTAAACGGACTAGACCTTACCACAAAAGTTACTTGTAAAAATATTTATCAATGGGAAGATACTGGTCTATGGAATAAAGAAAATGGCTATCAAAAAAACAATACATATTTACATCATGTAGTTGCAATAGACTTTGGAATTAAAAAAAATATTTTAAGAAATTTTTCAGATTTAAATTGCAAAGTTACTGTAGTTCCATCAAATACCAATTTTAAAACTATAGAAGATTTAAACCCTGATGGAGTTTTTTTATCAAATGGTCCTGGAGATCCTGCGGCAACATCTAAATTTGCCAAAGCCTGTATTCAGCAAATATTAGAAAAAAAAATACCTGTATTTGGAATTTGTCTTGGTCATCAATTGCTTGGTCATGCCTTAGGTTGTTCCACTACAAAAATGCATCAAGGTCATAGAGGAGCAAACCATCCAGTAAAAAATCTTTTAACTAATAAGGTAGAAATTACATCGCAAAATCATGGTTTTGAAATTGACAAAAAAAACTTACCAGATAATGTTCAAGTAACCCATCTTTCTTTATTTGATGGAAGTATTGAGGGAATATCCTCTAAAACATCTCATGCTTTTTCAGTTCAATATCACCCTGAAGCAAGTCCAGGACCACACGATAGTAATTACTTATTCAAACAATTTATTGAAATTATAAAATCAAATGCCAAAAAGAAGTGATATTAAAACCATTTTAATTATTGGAGCTGGTCCTATAGTGATTGGACAAGCATGTGAATTTGACTACTCGGGTACTCAAGCTTGTAAAGCATTAAAAGAAGAAGGTTACAGAGTAATCTTGGTAAACTCCAATCCTGCAACCATTATGACCGATCCAAATGTTGCAGATAAGACTTACATTGAGCCTATTACCTCTGAGATTTTAGAGGAAATAATTAAAGAAGAAAAACCAGATGCAATTCTTCCAACTATGGGGGGACAAACTGGGCTTAATGCTGCAATGTTACTTCATAAAAATGGAATACTAAAAAAATATAATATCGAATTAATTGGTGCTAACGCAGAAGCTATAGACCGAGCTGAAGATAGACAAAAATTCAAAAAACACATGAATGAAATTGGACTTGAGTCTGCAAAATCATCCATTTGCTCTTCTATTGATCAGGCTAAGAATATTCTTAAAGAAATACCTTTGCCGACAATTATCAGACCTTCATTTACTCTTGGTGGAACTGGCGGAGGTGTTGCAACTACAGAAGAAGAATATTTTAAAATTGTTAAAAACGGACTTGCACTTTCTCCCACTCATGAAGTTCTAATCGAGGAGTCTTTGGTTGGATGGAAAGAATTCGAAATGGAAGTAGTAAGAGATAAAAAAGACAACTGTATTATTATTTGTAGTATTGAAAACGTTGACCCTATGGGAATTCATACTGGCGACTCTATGACAGTGGCTCCAGCTTTAACTTTAACCGACAAAGAATACCAAATCATGCGAAATGCATCGATTAACTGTCTTCGAAAAATAGGAGTAGAAACCGGAGGATCTAATGTTCAATTTGCGATTAATCCTAAAGATGGAAGAATGATCGTAATAGAAATGAATCCTAGAGTTTCAAGATCTTCAGCACTTGCATCTAAAGCCACAGGATTTCCAATTGCAAAAGTGGCTGCAAAACTAGCTATTGGATATACATTAGATGAAATTACTAATGATATTACAGGCAATACTCCAGCCTCCTTTGAACCAACTATCGACTATGTAGTTACTAAAATTCCAAGATTTGCATTTGAAAAATTTCAAAACTCTAAAGCAATTCTTGGAACAGCTATGAAATCAGTTGGAGAAACTATGGCCATCGGAAGAAATTTCAAAGAATCTCTTCAAAAAGCTTTGGTATCTCTGGAAATTGGCCTTGATGGATTAGATACAGTTCAAATAAATAAAAAAGATTTAGAACAAAAGCTTAGTGAAAGCATTCCTCAAAAAATTCTTTACGTTGCACAAGCTTTTCGAATGAATTTCACTGTAGATGAAATATATCAAAAAACTAAAATTGATCCTTGGTTCTTAAATCAAGTAAAAGAAATTATAGATATTGAGCAAGAAATCAGTAAAAAAAATATTTTAGAAAATAGGCAGTTTTTTAATTTGGTCAAATCTTCAGGTTTTAGTGATAAAAAAATATCATTTCTTACTAGTGTACCTCTTAATCAGATTATTCAAAAACGCTCTGAATTTAATATTCTACCTGTTTATAAAAAAGTTGATACATGTGCCGCCGAATTCAGTTCCCAAACTCCTTATATGTACTCTACTTATGATGTTGGATTGTCAGATAATAGAGAATGCGAATCCAATCCAACTACAAAAGAAAAAGTAGTTATTATTGGTGGTGGACCAAATAGAATTGGCCAAGGGATAGAGTTTGATTATTGCTGCTGTCAAGCAAGTTACGCTTTAAATGAAATAGGATTTGAAACAATCATGATTAATTGCAATCCCGAAACAGTATCCACTGACTATGATACTAGCGATAGATTGTATTTCGAGCCTTTGATTGAAGAATATGTTTTAGAAATCTTAAAAAAAGAGAGTTCTCAAGGAAAATTAAAAGGTGTCATCGTTCAATTTGGAGGTCAAACACCATTAAAACTAGCGAAAGCTATACATGATAATAATTATCCAATTTTGGGAACATCATTAGACTCGATTGATTTAACAGAAGATAGAGAAAGATTTAGTAATTTAATTAATAAATTAAATTTAAAACAAGCTGAAAACGGTTTGGCCAGATCTAAAGATCAAGCTTATGAGATTGCTAAAAAAATTAAGTACCCTTTAGTAATTAGACCCTCTTACGTTTTGGGGGGAAGAGCAATGGAAATTATTCATGATGACGAGCAACTTAAAACCTACATTGAGGAAGCTGTAAAAGTTTCAGGTAATAACCCTGTGTTACTAGATAGATTTTTAAATGACGCCATTGAAGTTGATGTAGATGCAATTTGTGATGGCACTGATGTGTTTGTGTCGGGCGTCATGGAACATATTGAAGAAGCAGGAATTCATTCTGGAGATTCTGCTTGTTGTATCCCTCCCTACTCTCTATCAAAAGAAATAATAAAAGAAATTGAACATCAAACTAAAACCCTCGCGATTAATATTGGAGTTATAGGATTAATTAATATTCAATTTGCGATACAGGGTAAAAATATTTACGTTTTAGAGGTTAACCCAAGAGCAAGCAGAACAGTCCCTTTTGTATCTAAAGCATCTAATATCTCAGTTGCAAAATTAGCAACCAAAGTTATGTCAGGTATTAAATTACAAGAACTAAATATTCCAAATAAAAAATTAAAAACTTTTTCTGTTAAAGAAGCGGTATTTCCTTTTAATAAATTTCCAGAAGTAGATATTTTATTAGGTCCTGAAATGAAATCTACCGGTGAATCGATGGGTATTGATTACGATTTTGGGATGGCTTATGCAAAAAGCCAAATTTCTGCTGGAAACACTCTTCCGAAAGAAGGAATGGTTTTTATTTCCGTAAACGATAAAGATAAACCATTCATTAAAAATTTTGCTAAAAAACTTTTTGACTTAGGTTTTGAAATTTTAGCTACTGGCAGAACAGCTGAAACGCTAACTGAAGCAAATATTGCATGCACTAAAATAAACAAAGCAACTCAGGGGTCTCCTCATATTGTTGAATATTTAGATGATAAAAAAATTGCCATAGTGATCAATACCACTTCTGGAAAAAAATCTATTGAAGACTCTAAATCTTTAAGAAGATCTGCATTAAATAATAATATACCTTACTTCACTACACTTGCAGGAGCAATTGCCTGCACAGAAGCAATTATTTCTTTGAAAAATAAAAAAATGGGTATCATGCCCATTCAGGACTTGTAATACTACAAAACTGGCCAGTCGGTTTTAAAAGTAACGTAATTAATTTGAATACATCTTCTTTCTTTTTTAATTTCTTTTTTCTCCATACCGTGCCAACTAGTTTCATTGCTACTAAAGAAATAACCGTAATTATTTTTATATGGAACTGTTTTTACTTTTTCTAATTTATTATTATAAAAATCAGTACCCAATTCTTCTGACTCACCAAAACGATTTACAAAAAGAAGGCAGGACAGAAGTTTTTCTTTAATATCGCAATGAGGCTTTAACCAAAAACCTTTGCGATCTGAAATTATCTCTAAACGCACATAAGATTTAGACAAATCTTTTTTAATTAATGTTCCAATATGTTGATGAGTATTTTTGGATTGCAGCTCTTGAACTAAACCAAATAATTTAGGAAATTCTTTTGCATTATGTTTTTCTAAAAAACAACGAAACTTAATAGCTTTTCCACCATCTGCAATTCCTTCTCTAAATTTTCCATCCCCGCCATCAATAGCCCTAGTTCCATCATAATTAATTTGATATCTAGCAGGGTCATCAATTTCTGTATTGTATATTTCATCGATCATCTCTTCTGTAAGTGGCTCCTTAAATTCCCAATGAGGAAACGGATCACTTAAATAATTAGATTTATTCTGAATAGAATTTAAAAAGTTCATTTAATTTTATTTTTTATTATTTCTGCTATTCTTTTAGTCTCATAAAGTTTATCGTAAGTCCAGTGCTGATCTTTAGATTCTAAATCCTTGGTAATATTTAATTTTTTAAATAATTCTATAAATTTGTTAAAACGATAATCGTTCTTTATTGGTTTTAATCTTGCCAAAAAAATAGGAGTACCAGTCGTTGCAGCCTCGGAAATCATCGATATAGAATCAGAAGTAACAATTATTTTTTTAGCTTGTGCTAAAGCAGTAATATAATTTTGCCTTGAAAGTGAATCATCTATCACAACTTTAGAATTATTTTGATATTTCAATTTAATAAATTGAATAATATTCAAAGGTGTTCTTCTTGAGGAAATAATTTTAACTTCATCTACATTATTTAAAAATAATTCATCGATTTGATTAAAGATATGTTTCAACTCATCTTCTAAAAAAGAATAGTATTTATTAGGACCGCCTAAAATAATCGTTAATATATTTTTTGAATACGAATGATTTCTTGCATTTTCAATTTCTTCCACTGAAATGTAATGAATTGCACCTTTAGATGTTATAACATTCCTTCCATCTAAACTATCGTGTTCAGGAACAATAATATAATCAAATTTATTACTACTTATTTTTGGATCCTGAATATGAATATTATAAATTTGATGATTATTTTTTAAAACACTTTTTAATACAATAGAGGGAATTACACTTTTTCTTCCACACGAAATTAAAATATTTGGTACTTGTACATTATTTTTATCATTAATGATTTCATTAAAATTAAAAACATTTTTGATGGAGGGAGTAATTTTGGGAGGAAAAAAATTCCAAAAAGAATTGTATATAATTTTTTTATGTTGATAGCTTGCGCCCAATGCTTTTGCCAAGCCTTCCACCTGACTGATCATTCCGTGTGCACCCTCTGTTAATAACCAGGCATGAATTTTTTCCATTAAGATATATATACCTAAATTAATTTTGCTGATAATAAATCTAATAAATGAGTCAAAAAAAAGAGCTACATTCTAAAGTGATAATCATAGGTTCTGGACCTGCTGGATATACAGCTGCAATTTATGCAGCAAGAGCCATGCTAAACCCTGTGCTGATTGCAGGAATGGAGCCTGGGGGACAATTAACTACCACTACAGATGTAGAAAATTATCCAGGGTTTTCAAATGTTATTCAAGGACCTTGGTTAATGGAAGAGATGAAAAAACAAGCAGAGGCAGTGGGTACTATTTTTAAAAATGATATGATCAAAAAGGTTAATTTTAAAAACAAACCTTTTGAACTTTTGGGAGAAAGTGGCGAGACATATATTGCAGATAGCATTATTATTGCAACTGGGGCTCAGGCACGTTGGCTTAATCTTGAAACTGAAAGTAAATTTAGAGGCTTTGGGGTCTCGGCTTGTGCAACTTGTGACGGTTTTTTTTATAAAGATAAAGATGTAGTAGTTATTGGGGGTGGAAATGCTGCAGTTGAAGAAGCACTTTTTTTAACTAAATTTGCATCCAAAGTGACCCTAGTACATAGAAGAGATACTCTTCGTGCGGAAAAACTCCTACAACAAAAAATTCTTTCTCATCCTAAAATTAAAATTATATGGAATCATCAGGTAAAAGAAGTTCTTGGAACTGACAATCCTAAAGGAGTGACGGGTATCCTTTTAGAAAACACAAAAGACCAAACAACAATTGAAATTAAGACTCACGGCATGTTTGTTGCTATTGGCCACGACCCTGCTACCAAAATTTTTACTAATCAAATAAATATGGATAAAGAAGGGTATATTCTTACCAAGCCAGATTCTACTAAAACCAATGTCGAAGGAGTATTTGCTGCTGGTGATGTAAAAGATAAAACATTTAGACAAGCGGTAACAGCTGCAGGTATGGGGTGTATGGCAGCACTTGAAGCTGAAAAATATTTATCTGAAAAATAATTAAACTAATTCTTCACAGAATAATTTAATTTTATCTAAAGCTTTCACTAAATTATCCATGGAAGTAGCATATGAAATTCTAAAATAACCTTCCAAACCAAAAGCTGAACCCTGAACAACGGCTACTCCTACTCTTTCTAATAAAGAAGTAACAAAATCTGTATCGTTTTCAATTCTCTTTCCATGTTTGTCTTTTTTTCCAATACAGCCTTTACAATTTGGGAAAACATAAAAAGCACCTTGCGGATTTTTACAAGAAATACCTTTTGTTTCATTTAATTTTTTAACAACAAAATCTCTTCTTTCTTTAAAAGCATCTGCTCTTGGCTTAATAAAACTTTGTACTCCATTTAAAGCTTCGACAGCTGCTGCTTGACTGATAGAAGAGGTGTTAGTGGTAGATTGAGATTGAATTTTTCCCATAGCTTGAATCAAATCTTCAGATCCACCTGCATAACCAACTCTCCATCCCGTCATAGCATACGATTTGCTCAATCCGTTAATTGTCAAAGTTCTAGAAAATAAATCTGGAATTTGAGCTATGGTAAAAAATTCAAGATTGTCATAAAGAACATGCTCATAGATATCGTCCGACATTATTAAAACATGTGGAAATTTTTTTAATACAGCTCCAATCTCTAATAGCTCTTGCTTGGTGTATACGGACCCAGTTGGATTAGAAGGCGAGTTCAAAATAATCCATTTTGTTTTGCTGGTAATATTTTTTTCTATTTGCTTTGGATTTATTTTAAAATCATTTGCTTCAGAACATTCAATAAATTTTGGTGTTCCTCCTGCCAACAAAACAATATCAGGATAAGAAACCCAATAAGGTGCTGGAATAATAACCTCATCGCCCGGATTGATAGTAGCTAAAATTGCATTAAAGATAACATGTTTGCCACCCACTCCTACGGTCACCTGTTTTTCATTATACGTTAAATTATTTTCTCTTTTAAATTTTTGCATAATTGCTCTTTTGAGCTCTATAGTGCCGTCTACAATTGTATATTTCGTTTTTCCATTTTGAATTGCCTCAATTGCAGCTTTCTTAATATTATCAGGGGTGTCAAAATCTGGCTCTCCAGCTCCAAGAGAAATAATATCTTTTCCAGCTGCTTTTAACTCTGTGGCTTTCTTGACCACAGCCATGGTGGGAGATGGTTTTATTCTAGATAAAGATACTGATAGAATGGTCATTAAAATAAATAAAATATGTCTAACTTATCCGCCGTTCATACATCAGAAGGAAAAAACAAAAAAGATAATTTTTTTCAAAAGCTAGAGGGTGGTAAAAAATTTAAACTTACAACAAATTTTACTCCGGCTGGGGACCAGCCAGGTGCCATCAAACATCTAAAAGATGGTCTCCTAACCAATCAAAAAAATCAGGTTTTATTGGGTGTCACTGGCTCTGGAAAAACTTTTACTATGGCCAAATTAATCGAAGAATTAAATCGACCTGCGCTTATTCTGGCTCCAAACAAAACATTAGCTGCTCAACTGTATGGGGAGATGAAAAACTTTTTTAACGAAAACTCAGTTGAATATTTTGTTTCTTACTATGATTACTATACTCCAGAAGCCTACGTTCCCAGATCAGATACTTACATTGAAAAAGAATCGGCAATTAATGAACAAATAGATAGAATGAGACATTCAGCGACTAGATCCTTGTTTGAAAAAGATGATGTTATAATTGTTGCCAGCGTTTCCTGTATTTATGGATTAGGTTCTCCTGAATCCTACTCAAAAATGACCATTACTTTTGAAAAAAATCATTTCTACGAAAGAGATAAAATAATTAAAAATTTAGTTGAACTACAATACAAAAGAAACGATCAAAATTTTTATAGAGGAACTTTTAGAGTAAGGGGCGAAAATATTGAAATTTTTCCATCTCACTTAGATGATCGAGCCTGGAGAATTTCGATAGAAGACGGAAAATTAATTAATATAAAAGAATTCGACCCTTTAACTGGAGATACCACCGAAGATCTACATATTATAAAAATTTATGCCAATAGTCATTACATTACTCCTAGACCAACAGTACAGCAGGCCATTAAGGAAATTAAATTTGAACTGAGCAAAACCTTAGAACAATTTAGAAAAGAAAATAAATTATTAGAAGCTCAAAGGCTTGATGAGAGAACTAGATTTGACTTAGAAATGATTGAAGCAACTGGAACATGTGCTGGCATAGAAAACTATTCAAGATTTTTATCAGGAAGGAAGCCTGGTGAGCCACCACCTACCCTTTTTGAATACTTGCCAGATAATGCCTTAGTTTTTGTTGACGAAAGTCATGTCACTGTTCCACAGCTTAACGGCATGTACAAAGGCGACCATACAAGAAAAAAAACTTTATCTGAATATGGTTTTAGATTGCCTTCATGCATGGATAATAGACCTTTGCGATTTGACGAATGGGACATGATGAGACCTCAAACCATTTTTGTTTCTGCCACACCTGGTGAATGGGAATTAGATCAAGCAAAAGGCGTTTTTGCAGAACAAATCATTAGACCAACAGGATTAATTGATCCAGAAATTTTTATTCGACCAGCAAAAAATCAAGTAGATGATTTATTGTCAGAATGTTTAACTATTAGTAAAAAAAATCAAAGAGTGCTGGCAACTACCCTAACCAAAAAAATGGCAGAGGATCTTACTGAATATTTAGATGAGAATGGAATTAAAGTAAGATACATGCATTCTGAAATTGATACTTTGGAACGAATTGAAATTATTCGAGATCTTCGATTGGGTGTATTCGATGTACTGGTTGGTATAAATCTTTTAAGAGAGGGCCTAGATATTCCTGAATGCGCATTGGTTGCTATTTTAGATGCAGATAAAGAGGGATTTTTAAGATCAGAAACATCTTTAATTCAAACTATTGGTAGAGCGGCTAGAAATATTGAAGGTAAAGTTATTTTGTATGCTGATAAAGAAACCAAAAGTATTAAAAAAGCAATTGAAGAAACCAACAGAAGAAGAGACAAACAAACAGCTTTTAATAAAAAAAATAATATTACTGCTCAAAGTATTCAAAAAGATATTGGAGATATATTACAAAGTGTTTATGAAAAAGATTATCTAAATATAGAAAAAGATATTGAAATTGGTCATAATTTAAAAAAACACCTAAAATCTCTTAAAAAAGATATGCTTTCTGCTGCTGACAATTTAGAATTTGAAAAAGCTGCAAAAATAAGAGATGAAATTAAAAAACTTGAAAGTTCAGACTTGGGATTGGCAATTAACTCTAATATAAAAAAATATGGTTCTAACAATTTATTTGGAAGATCCACTCAAGGAAAAGCAGGAACAAAAGTTAGAAAAAAAAGATAAATGAACAAAAGTATTCTTATTACTGGAGGGGCTCAACGTATTGGAAAAGAAATAGCTTTATTTTTTGCCCAAAAAGGGTGGAATATTGCAATTCATTTTAACAAATCGCAAAAGCAAGCTTTACTAGTAAAAAAACAAATCATAAAAATGAAAGTTCAGTGTTGTACTATCAAAGCCGATCTTTCTAAAGAAAAAGAAACAATATCTATTATAAAAAAAGCCAATCAAAAATTGGGAACGATAAGCTGTTTAATCAATTGTGCCTCCATGTTTGAACATGATGAAATTGAGAATTTTAATAGTAAAAAATGGGATTCTCATTTTAACATTAATTTAAAAGCTCCAGCAATTTTAGCATCTTATTTTTCTAAACAAAAAAAAATCAATAACGCAAATATTATCAATATAGTTGATCAAAGAGTTTTAAAGTTAACACCTTATTTTTTATCATACACCTTGAGCAAATCTGCTTTGGACGTATTAACGAAGACGTTAGCAATGAAATTTGCTCCAAAAATTAGAGTCAATGCAATTGCTCCTGGTCCCGTGCTCAAAAATTATAGACAATCAAAATCGCATTTTACAAAACAATATCAAAATACCATACTTAAAAAACCAGTAAGAATAATAGATATATGTAACTCTATTGAATTTATTATCAATAACTCTTCTATTACAGGCCTTACGATACCTGTAGATAGCGGTCAGAATCTTGGATGGAAAACCCCCGACCTAATAAATATAAAAGAATAAAATGAAATCAAAAAACACTAATATAGTTAAAATTTTTGAAAAAAAATTAGATAAAAATATAGTTAAAAAGATTCTTATTAAAGATCTGATCATAGAAAAAATATTTGGTTTTTATCCTAAAGAAAAATCAACACCTCAAAAGTTAAAATTTAATATTAAGTTAGAATTAAATAACCAGATAATATTTGATGATGAAAATTTGAAAAGCATAGTAGATTATGATGAAATTATAAAATTAATAAATGATACTTTAGATAAAAAAATAAATTTTTTAGAGACTTTAGGTGAAGAAATTAGCGAAGAAATACTTAAAAATAATAAAATTGAAGCTGTAGAGCTACAAATTGAAAAAATAGATATATTAAAAAAAGGATCGGTAGGATTTGAAATTAATAAACGAAAAAAATAATGAATACTTTAGTTTTAGGCCAACAAATAATAAAATCCAAAATAAATGCTATCCCTAATAGTCCTGGAATTTATAAGTTTTTAGATGAAAAAAATAAAATTATTTACATTGGAAAAGCAAAAAATTTACCAAAACGATTATTAAGTTATGCTAGTCCATCAGGTTTGGCAATACGCACTCAGAGATTAATTTCATCATTAAAGGAAATTGAAATCATTACGACTTCCAATGAAGCTGAGGCACTTTTACTAGAGGCCAATTTAATAAAAAAATTTAAACCTCGATACAATGTTCTTCTTAAAGATGACAAGTCATTTCCATACATTCAAATCAAATTAAGCGAAGAGTGGCCTCAACTTACTAAATTTAGGGGCAAACATAATGAACAGGATGCTTACTTTGGACCTTTTGCTTCAATTGGATCAGCAAATTGGACAATCAAAATGTTGCAGAAGGTATTTCAAATTAGGGTATGCGACGACCATAATTTTAACAACCGAAGAAGACCATGTATTCTGCATCAAATTAAACGTTGCTCAGCTCCCTGTACAAAAGAAATATCGAAAAAAGATTATGATCAATCTGTTTTAGAATGTATTGATTTTTTAAATGGAAATTCAAGATCTATACAAAATAAATTTTCCAAAGAAATGGAAACTGCAAGCAAAAATCTTGATTTTGAAAAAGCGGCAATTTTTAGAGACCGAATTAAATCACTTACTTACATTCAATCTACTCAACAAATAAATAAAAATAATTTTTTAGATGCAGATGTCATAGTTTCTCACCGAATAGAGAATATAACTTGTATTGTAGTTTTTTTTTACAGATCCAAGCAAAACTGGGGTAATCAATGTTTTTTTCCTAAGCACGATATAGAAGATTCTGAAACTGATGTTCTTGCAGCTTTCCTATCACAGTTTTATGAAAATAAATTGCCGCCCACAGAAATTATCTTAAATATTAAGCCAAAAAATACTACTTTATTAGAAAATGCTTTAGCTAAAAAATATAATAAAAAAATTATTTTCAAAATTCCTAAAAAAAAATCCCAAATGAATATCATTAATATGGCAATACAAAATGCCAAAGAAAGTATTCAAAGAAAAATTTTGGGCTCTGAAAAAAATCATGACTCTCTTAAGCAATTGTCAGATTTTTTTAAACTTAGTTTTGTTCCTAATTTAATAGAAGTCTATGACAACAGTCATATGCAAGGAACTAATGCAATTGGAAGCTTTATTAGTTTTGGTGAAGAAGGTTTTATTAAAAACAGATATAGAAAATTTGATATTAAAAATCCCAATGTCAATCCAGGAGATGATTTTGGCATGATGAAAGAAGTGATTCATAGAAGATTTTCAAAATTGGCAAAAGACATAGGTAATGACAACATGCCTGACCTTTTAATTATTGATGGAGGAAAAGGTCAATATTCTGCAGTTCGTGAAAAGCTGAATGAGCTTGGATTTCATCAATTGCCAATTATTGCCATGGCCAAAGGCAAAAATAGAAATGAAGGAAATGAAACTTTTATTTATGAACAACAAGAAATCAAAATAGAAAAAAATAACTCTTTGTTATTTTTTTTACAAAGACTCAGGGATGAAGCTCATCGATTTGCTATTTTTACTCATAGAAAAAAAAGAAAAAAATCTTTTACTCGATCATTGCTTGACGAGATACCTGGGATTGGCAGAAGTAGAAAAAAATCATTATTAAATCATTTTGGTTCAGCCAAGGATATAAGTGGCGCAAGTTTAGAGGATTTAAAAAAAGTAGATGGAATTAGTGAATTAGTAGCAAAAAAAATATATAATTATTTTCATCTAAACAAAAACTTTTTATGATTTTTAAGATACCAAATATCCTAACTTTAGGCAGATTAATTTTAGTTCCTTTTTTAGTTTTTGCTTATTATTTGCCAGGAGGGCTTGGTGACTGGTTATCTTTTTCGATTTTTATTTTAGCAAGTTTTACTGATTTTTTAGACGGTTTTTTTGCAAGACTTTTAAAGCAACAATCTAAATTGGGCGAACTTTTAGATCCAATAGCCGACAAAATTATTGTAGTTACTGCATTAGTTCTTTTAGTAGCTGACAATCAAATCAAAGGGCAAGAAGTCATAGCTTGTATTATTATTATATGCAGAGAAATTTTAGTTTCTGGACTAAGAGAATATTTAGCTAAATTTAAATTGAAAATGCCAGTATCTAATATGGCAAAAATAAAAACTTTTTTTCAAATGTTTGCAATTTCCATACTTTTGACAGGGCCATCAGGTGACAAATTATTATTTGGTATCGGTTCTGAAATTGGAATCACTCTTTTATGGATTTCAGCTATTTTAACTCTCGTTACTGGCTATTCTTATCTAAAAAAAGGTATTGAGCACGCCATAGATTAGTTATCTATTTTTTTACAAGCGACAAATACTCATCTGAAAGTTTTCCTATCAATTCTGGAACTTTAAAATAATAGGTGCCGATCTGAGAAACTGGAGTTACTTCAGCGGCTGAACCAGTTAAAAAACATCCTTGATAACTTCCCAAATCTTGAAGATTAATTTTTTTTTCTACCACCTTGATTTGCAGTTGTTTAGCAATTTCAATAATAGTTCTTCGAGTAATTCCATTTAAAAAACTATCAGCTACTGGAGTATGAATTTCTGTTTGCGTTTCATTAACAAAAAAAATATTTGCTCCCGTGGCTTCAGCAACATTTCCTTGATAATCCAACATTAATGAATCATTGTAACCATTTTTTTCAGCTTCATGCTTTGAAAGTGTATTGATCATGTAATTTCCGGCTGCTTTAGCGTCCCATGGTATTGAGTCAGGGGCAGGCTTTTTCCATTTTGAAATGTCTAATTTTATTCCATTCAATTTTATTTTTGGATCAAAATAAGAACCCCATACCCAAGCAGCTATTGCAAAATGAATTGTGTTATTTTGTGCAGACACCGCCATCATTTCACTTCCTCTCCAAGCTATAGGTCTAACATATCCATTTTCAATTTTTTCAACTTTCACTACTTCTTTACAAAATTTATCAATTTCACTTACGGAGTAAGGTATTTTAAATCCCATTCTACTAGCAGAATATACCAATCTTTCGGAATGCTCAGTTAACTTAAATATTTTACCATCATAAACTCTCTCGCCCTCAAAAACGGCGCTAGCATAATGGAGACCGTGTGTAAGGACATGAAGTTTAGCATCTTGCCATTCCACTAATTTTCCATCTAGCCATATTTTTCCAATTCTTTTGTCGTAAGGGATGGAGTTCATACAGAATTCGTTTTCAATTAATTTTTATTTCAATATAATATATGTCAATAAAGCTGACTACACTAAATGAATTTATGCAAGAATTACTATATTTAAGAGAAAATAACATCAAGGAAATTATAGAGCTAATGTTAGAAGCCTACACCAACTCCTACTCGGATCCCTATGATATTTTGAAAAAAAATTCCTTTGGCAAAGCTCATCATAGATTAATTTGTACAGTTGATACCAACCCAGGTATTAAAGTAGCTGATTTAATAAAAAAACTTAAAATAACAAAACAAAGTCTAAGTAGAGTTTTACAGGAATTGATCAAAAAGGATATTATCACCCAGTCTAAGGGGGATTCTGATGGTAGACAACGACTACTGTATCTTACGGACAAAGGAAAAAAAATAAGTAATGAAATTTTTCATAAACAAAAACAAAGAATATTAGAAGCTTTTAAAGACTCAGACTCAAATGAAGTACTTAACTTTAAAAAAGTTTTAAAAAAAATAATCGCTGAATAAATGGAACTGGAAGATAAAAAACATATTTTAGTTGTAGATGATGATGATCGTATAAGAGAATTAATCAAAGAGTATCTCGAGGGTAATAATTTTTATATAACTACAGCAAGACATGCAGAAGATGCAAAAAATAAAATTAAATTAATTAAATTTGATTTGATAATTTTAGACATCATGATGCCTGGACAAAACGGTTTAGAGCTAACTAAAGAAATTAAATCTACAAGCGACCAACCAATCATTCTACTTACTGCTATGGGGGAAACCTCTGATAAGATATCTGGTCTTGAGACCGGTGCAGATGATTACCTACCTAAACCATTTGAACCAAAAGAATTATTATTGAGAATTAAAAATATTTTAAAAAGAATTAAAAAAAATAGAAATCTTAATCCCATATTAAAATTTGGTGCCATTAAAGTGGATCTGGAAAAAATGTTAATAAGTTCAAAAAAGGGGGAATTTAAACTTAATACTGCCGAAAAATCATTATTAGAAAATATGGTGCTATCTGTAGGTCAAGTGTTTCAAAGGGAGCAAATTTCTAAAATTGTTAAGCTTACAAAAGAAAGGGCGGTAGATGTAATGATTACTAGACTTAGACAAAAAATTGAGCCAGATCCAAAAAATCCAAAATACCTACAAACAGTAAGGGGTAACGGGTATATACTTTGGACTGATTAAAAATGTTCAAAAAATTTTTACCAAAAACTATTTTTTTTCGATATTTATTAATTATTATCACTCCTGTTTTATTTCTACAAATCCTACTAACTATTGTTTTTTTTGACAGTCTTTGGATTAAAACTAACAAAGGATTAGTGCGCTCATTGGCTGGAGAAATTAATACTTTGGTAGAGGTATATAGTGATCCTAAAACGAATAAAGATTTTACTTTTGTAAAAAATATTTTTGAAAATAAATTAATAGAAAAAATAAATATTTTAAAAAATTATAAACTTCCTAAGTTAAAAACTCCTTTAATTTACAATCTATATGACCAGTTATTAGACGATGAATTAAAAAGAGAGCTAAAATACCCATTTTGGTACGATACCAAAAGTCGAAGTGATGTCGTTGATATTAGAGTAAGTACTAACAAAACTGTACTTCAATTTATTGTGCAAAAATCAAGAATTAGAAACTCTTCTGCAAGAATATTTATTTTATGGATTACCATTCCTTCGATTATTCTTTTATTAATATCTATCCTTTTTTTAAGAAATCAAATTAAACCATTTACAATTCTTGCTGAATCAGCAGAAAAATTTGGGAAAGGTCAGTACGTTCCTGAAATAAAACCATCTGGTGCCATTGAGGTAAGAAAAGCAATTATAGAATTTGAAAAAATGAAAAGGAGAATTTTAAGACATATTAGCCAAAGAACCGCGATGCTTTCCGGAATTAGTCATGACTTAAAAACTCCTCTTACCAGACTTAAACTACAAATAGAAATTTTAAATAAAAATCAATCTTTAGATAAAATCAAGAATGATGTGATTGAGATGGAAAAAATGATTGCTGAATATTTAGATTTTTCTAGCTCTCAAGAAACGGGCAATACTGTCCAATTTGATTTATCTAATTTGATGACAGAAATTATGCACAAATATAGTAACAAAAAAATCTCAATAAAATGCAATGAAAAAATTTTAATGCTAGGTAGAAAGCACTTAATTAAAAGATGCTTGTACAATCTAATCGATAACTCCATGAAATACGCAGGTAATGCTTACCTAAATGTGAAAAAAAATAACTCAAGTATAGAAATCATTATTGATGACGATGGTCCAGGAATTGCAGAAAATGAACGTGAAAAAGTTTTAAGACCATTTTACAGAATTGATAAAAGCCGAAAAATATCAGATGGAAGTGTTGGTCTGGGTCTATCAATTGTTCAAGATATTGTAAATTCTCATGGCGGAACTATAAAGTTAACTGACAATCCTAAAGGCTCAGGGTTAAGAATTATCTTAACTTTTCCATCCTAATGTTTATTCACGATTTTAATTCTGTACTAATAAATATCGGTCCACTTGCTGTACGATGGTATTCCCTAGCTTATATTTTTGGAATTTTAATAGGAATTTATTATGGAAAATATCTCATAAAAAATACTCATTTAAATATTTCAGAAAAAAATTTGGATGATTATGTCATTTGGGCTGTTGCTGGAATTATTTTGGGAGGCAGAATTGGATATGTCTTATTTTATAATTTTGAATTTTATCTGCAAAATCCCGAAGAGATTTTTAAAATATGGAACGGGGGCATGTCCTTTCATGGAGGATTATTAGGGATTATTTTTACTTCTTGGATTTTTTGCAATAAGAATAAGGTTTCATTTTGGAGTTTAACTGACTTACTAGCGTGTATAGCTCCGATTGGAATATTTTTTGGTAGAATTGCAAACTTTATAAATGCTGAGCTTGTGGGAAAAGCAACTAACGTTCCCTGGTCAGTTGTTTTTCCTCAATATGACAAAATACCTCGTCATCCTTCACAATTGTATGAAGCGTGCCTTGAAGGAATAGTTCTTTTCATCATTGTAAATTTTTCTATTAGAAAAATAAGTATTAAACATGGTTACGTATCGATTATATTTTTAATTTTCTATTCTTTGTTTAGAATCATATCAGAGATATTTAGAGAGCCAGATCCTCAATTAGGATATTTATTTTATGGGCTAAGCATGGGTAGCATACTCAGCTTAATTACTATTTGTTTTGGTAGTTTTTTAATAATTCATTTAAATAAAAGATGATTTTAGAAAAAATAAAAAAAAAAATTATTCCTTTGGATGAATTTATTAATTTATGCTTATATCAATATAAAGATAGCTACTACCAAAAAAAAATAAACTTTGGATACCGTGGTGATTTCGTCACCTCTCCGCATATCTCTAGTATTTTTTCAGAAATGCTTGCAATATGGATAATCACATTTTGGAGCAAAATAAATAAGCCAAATAAACTGAATATATTAGAACTAGGTCCAGGAGATGGAACTATGGCCGATGATATATTGGATTGCTTAAAAAAAATTAAATCTTTTAATGCTGAAGTTAATTATCATCTTTTAGAAACAAGCGCCAATCTTACAATAGTACAAAAAAAAAAATTACAAAAATATCAAAATATTCACTGGATAAAAAACCTAACTAACTTTAAAAAAAAAAATTTAATCATCATCAGTAATGAATTTTTTGATGCTCTGCCTATAAAACAAGTTATAAAAAAAAATAATATTTGGTATGAAAAATATGTTTTTTTTAATAACAAAAAAAAAATAATTCAAATTCAATTAGTTAAAGCTAATAAATTTTTAATGAGTAAAATAAAAGAAATATATGATCTAAACAAAAATACACTCATTGAATTTCCCACTTGTCTCAATTCTGTTATTAAAAAACTTTCTTGTTCGCTTAAGATGGAAAATTCGATTTTTATTACAATTGATTATGGAGAAAATTCTGAAATATGCAACGACACTCTTCAAGCAATTCACAGAAATAAAAAAAGTAATTTTTTAAAAAATATTGGTGATAGCGACATTACCTATCAAGTAAACTTTTATCATTTGATTAAACTTTTTGAAAAAAATAAGCTTCACGTTAATAGCTTTTTAAATCAATCACAATTTTTACAAAGTTTAGGTATTAAAGAAAGGTTGATACAAGCTACAAAAAATTTACCTGAAAAACAAAAAGTTCAATATGAAAAATCTGTTAAAAGACTTATCCATCCGTTGCATATGGGAGATTTATTTAAAGTTTTGATAGTTTCTAATAAAAATAATAAAAGCCTTTAATATGATATTTCACTCTAAAAACTTTATTGAAAAAAAAGGGGGATATCATGCTTTTTTTTCAAGAAAAAATGGCACATCAAATGGCATTTATAAATCATTAAATTGTGGATTGGGATCAAAAGATAACAAAAATAATGTTTATAAAAACCTTGCCATAATTAAAAAGAAAGCAAAAACAAAATTTTTGTTTTTAGTAAGACAAGAGCATACTAATAAAATTATAGAACTTAAAAAAATACCATTATCAATAAAGCAACCCAGAATAGGAACTGCTGATGGGATATTTACCAAATTAAATAATGTTGCTATTGGAATTCTTACTGCGGATTGCGCACCTATATTAATTACCGATAAAAATAACAATTATATTTGCTGTGTGCACGCAGGCTGGAAGGGTGCTTTTGCTGATATTATAAAAAATGCTGTTAAACTTTTTAAAAAAAATAAAATTAATACTAAAAATTTAAAAGTTTGTATTGGTCCTTGTATAAGTGAAAAAAATTATGAAGTTAAAATTGATTTTTATCACAAATTCCTAAAAAAAAATAAAAGAAATCATAATTATTTTATTTTTAAAAAACATAAAATTTACTTTAATTTGAGAAAATTTATCGTTAGTAAATTACTTGAATTAAATATTTCTCAAAAGAATATTACCAATATTAACTTTGATACTTTTTCTAATCCTTCTTTATTTTACAGCTATCGTAGATCAACCCTTAGATCTGAAAAAGACTACGGAAGGAACTTATCTTTAATTATAAAATACAATTGAATAGGATTGATAATAAGTATATATAAAAATAAATGAAAATAGTTTCTGGCACTAATAATCCAAAATTAAGCAAAGAGATTTCAAAACATCTTGGTACCAAATTGGTCAATAGCAAAATTAGAAGATTTGCAGACTCTGAAGTTTATATAGAAATAAATGAAAATATGAGGGGATCTGAAGTGTTCGTAATTCAAGGAACATCCTACCCTGCAAATGATAATATAATGGAATTATTAGTTTGCATTGATGCACTTAGAAGAGCATCAGCAAAAAATATCACTGCTGTACTTCCCTATTTTGGCTACGCAAGACAAGATAGAAAAGTAACCCCACGATCCCCGATCAGTGCAAAATTAGTTGCAAATTTAATTACCAATGCAGGAGCTAATCGAGTTTTGACTTTAGACTTACATGCAAATCAAATTCAGGGATTTTTTGATATACCTGTTGATAATCTTTTTGCAGCTCCTATTTTCGTGAAAGATATAAAAAAAAATATTAAGTCAAAAAATATTGTATGTGTGGCTCCAGATGTGGGTGGAGTTGAAAGAGCAAGAGCAATTGGAAAAAGGCTTGATGCAGAATTGGCAATCATAGACAAAAGACGATCGGGTCCAGGTAAATCCGAAGTCATGAATGTAATTGGCCAAGTTAAGGGCAAAGTTTGTGTAATTATTGACGACCTAGTAGACAGTGGGGGCACAATCTGCAATGCAGCAGATGCTCTAATGAATAAAGGAGCAAAAGCTGTATATGCATATGTTGTTCATGCAGTTCTAAGCGGCGATGCAGTAGAAAAAATACAAAAATCTAAAATTAAACAATTTGTTGTAACTAATTCGATTGATAATAGTGAAAAAATCAAAGGATCTAAGATTAAAACCATAAGTGTTGCGCCTTTACTGGGAGAGGCAATCAACAGAATATCTGGATCTAAGTCTGTTTCTAAGCTCTTTAAATAATACAAAAATAGAGTTTTTATAAACAAATCTTGAGTTTATTATCAGCTTGCTATACAACCTCCCTTCCTATGGAAAAAAATTTAGATTCACTAGAGATAAGTATTAGAGATACTAAAACAAAATCAGATGTAAAAAAGTTAAGATCTGAAGGATATGTGCCTGGTGTTTTATATGGCAACATTGAAAAAAATCTAAATTTATCAATCAAAAAAAATTCTTTAGATAAATTTCTTAAATCAGGAAATTTTATGAGCAAAGTGATTGAAATAAAGGTTAACGGAAAAGATTATAAAGTTTTACCAAGATCAATAGAGTTTAATACATTAACCAATCAACCTATCCATGTAGATTTTCAAACCTTGTCTGCTGGAACTAAAGTGGTTGTTTGGATACCAGTGAAGTTCATTAATGAAAATATTTGTCCTGGCCTAAAATTAGGTGGAGTATTAAATATAGTAAGACGAAAAGTAGAGCTTAGCTGTCCAGCAGATCAAATTCCCTCTGAATTAATAGTTGATCTTGCTGAGAAACAAATTAATGAAAGTATTCACATCTCAGCTGTAAAATTACCTGACAATGTCAAACCAACAATTACTGATAGAGATTTTACTATTGCTACGGTTGCGGCTCCAACAGTTGTCAAAGAGCCAGAGCCAGCTGCTGCGGATGCTGCTGCTGAAGGCGCTACAGAAGGTGCTGAAGGCGCCACTGCAAGTGCAGACGGGGCTGCTGATAAAGCTGCTGATGATAAAGCCAAAGCTCCTGCCGATAAAGCGAAAGCTCCTACTGATAAAAAGAAATAGTAAATGTTCTTATTTGTTGGCTTAGGAAATCCTGATCCGAAACATAAAAATAATCGTCACAATATCGGTTTCATGATCATTGATCATTTAAATAAAAGATTTAACCTATCCAAACAAAAACCCAAATTCAAAGGGCTATTAACCAATGGTGAAATTAATGAGAAAAAACTCATACTAGTAAAACCATTGACTTTTATGAACAACTCCGGAACCTGCATAAGGGAAATTCAAGATTATTATAAAATTATTCCTAAAAATGTTTTTGTTTTTCATGATGACTTAGATTTAGAACTGGGAAAAATTAGATGTAAAATTGGAGGCTCTAGTGGTGGTCATAATGGAATTAAATCTATTGAAGATGCAATTGGTCCAAATTTTTATAGAATTAGAATTGGAATTGGGCATCCCGGAGAAAAAGAATTGGTAGATAGTCATGTTTTAAATGACTTTTCTTTAGAGGAAACAGAAATAATTAGTTTATCTATTAAAAAAATCTTAGATAATGTTCATCTTTTAATTGAAAGAGACTTGGACAATTTCTCAAGCAAAAGTAACACTTAATGAGTTTCAAAGTGGGAATTGTTGGTTTGCCGAATGTTGGCAAATCCACGATGTTTAACGCTTTAACAAAATCAAAAAACGCTGAAGCTGCCAACTTTCCTTTTTGCACAATCGAGCCAAATATCGGTGTTGTTGCTGTACCCGATGAAAGAATTGAAAAAATAAGTAAAATTGCCAATTCAAAAAAAATCATTCCTACTTTAATTACTTTTGTTGATATCGCAGGATTGGTTGCTGGGGCATCTAAAGGTGAAGGCTTGGGCAACAAGTTTTTATCACATATCAGAGAAGTTGATGCCATCGTACATTTGCTTAGATGTTTTGATTCTGATGAAATTCAAAATGTAAATAAAACTGTAGATCCAGTAAGAGATTTTGAAATTATTGAAACTGAATTAATGCTTGCTGATCTAGAGTCTTTAGAAAAAAGAATGGGCAAAAAAAATAAAAATATTGCAGAAAATGAAGAGCAAACAAAATTAATAGAGAAATGCTATGAATATTTAAAAAATGGTAAAAACCCTTATCCTTTAAGAAATGATTTTGACCAAAAAATAATTAATAGTGCATCTATCTTAACATTAAAACCAAAAATTTTTGTATGCAATACAGGTGAAGAAAGTATTGCCTCAGGTAATAAATATACTGAAATGGTAAAAGAAAAATTTAAAAATGAAGAAGTGGTAAATATTTCTGCTGAAATTGAGCAACAAATTACTGAATTGGGAGAAGTTGAGGCTGCAGACTTTATGAAAGATTTAAATATTATCGAAACAGGTCTTGATAGAGTTATAAAGTCAAGTTACAAAGCTTTAAATTTAAGTACCTATTTCACTGCGGGTCCCGAAGAAACAAGAGCCTGGACAATTCCAAATATATGCAAAGCGCCTGATGCAGCTGAAGTTATTCATAGTGATTTTAAAAAGGGTTTTATTAAAGCTGAGGCAATCAGTTATGACGATTTTGTAGCTTGTAACGGCGAAGCAGGAGCAAGAGATAAAGGCAAATTAAGAATCGAAGGAAAAGACTACTTAGTAAAAGATGGAGATATCTTACACTTTAGGTTCAACACGTAACCAAATTTTCTTCTTCACCAAATAAACTAAAATTGTCAAAATTAATAAAAATATAACTGACTTAAATCCTAATTTTTTTCTAGCCTCTAAATGAGGTTCTGCTGCCCACGTTAAAAAAGTTACTACGTCTTTTGATAATTGTTCCTGAGTGGCTTTTGTTCCATCTGAGTAACTAACAGAACCTTCGCTAAGTGGTTTTGCCATTCGAATTTTATTTCCTGGCATATATTTATTATAATAAACACCTTCCTCTAACTTAATATTATCTGGAACTTTTTCCTCATAGCCCATTAATAATGAATAAATATAATCTGCTCCTCCCGGTCTAGCTTTGACTAAAACAGACATGTCTGGAGGATACGCTCCACCATTAGCTGCTCTTGATGCATTTTCATTAGAATAAGGGCTTTTAAATTTATCAGATGGTTTTCCTTTTCTAGTAAACATTTCGCCTTCTGCATTAGGTCCATCAGAAACCTCATACTGGGAAGCAATTGCTTTCACTTCTGCTTCTGTAAATTCTGGTCCCCCTTGTTCCCCTAAATTTCTATAGCTAAGTTGTTTCATGGAGTGGCATGATGCACAAACCTCTTTATATACCTGATATCCTCTTTGCAATGAGGCCCTATCAAACTTTCCAAAAAAACCATCGAATGACCAGCTTGTCTTTAATAAATCCACATGAGCTTCTTTAGAAAAAGAAGTATTTGTAAATGACATAAAGAATAAAAATATAAATAAAGAACTTGATTTAAAAAAATTAAATTTCATAATTTTATTTATTAAATAATTTTATTGTTTTTATTTTTCCTTGTTTTTTCCAATCCTCAAATTCATGTATGCTTGTTGGCATCGGCAAAGGTTTTTCAATAATAGAGACCAAAGGAGCTAATATAAAAAAGAAAGCAAACCAAAAAGCAGTTCCTATTCTTCCAATAACTAAATATATTCCTTCTGCTGGCGCTCCACCGATATACATTAGAACAAAAAAATCTAAAACGAATAAAAAGACACACTGTTTCCAGATTGGTCTAAAAACACTTGATCTAACTTTGCTAAAATCTAACCATGGCAATAATCCTAGTACAGCTATGCTACTTACCATTGCAACTACACCCATTAATTTATCTGGTATACTTCTAAGGATTGCATAAAACGGTAAAAAATACCATTCAGGAACAATGTGTGCCGGCGTAACCATAGGATTGGCAGGTATATAATTGTCAGGATGACCTAAATAATTTGGTGCATACATCATAACCGCAACAAATATTAACAAGAAAACTAACATTGCTAATAAATCCTTACTGGTGGTAAACGGTGAAAAAGAAACAGTGTCTCTGGTATCTTTTGGTTCAATTCCTGATGGATTGTTAGATCCAACAATATGAAGGGCTATTACATGAAAAACTACTACTCCAACAATTAAAAAAGCAATTAACCAGTGTAATACGTAAAATCGATTTAAAGCTGCATCTCCGACAGCATAGTCACCCCACAGCCAAGTAACAATAAATTTGCCAACCACAGGAACTGCAGAAAAAAGATTCGTTATCACTGTAGCTCCCCAATAACTCATTTGACCCCACGGTAATGTGTAACCAAGAAATGCGGTTGCCATCATTAAAAAGAAAATAACTATTCCAATTAACCACATTAATTCTCTAGGCTCTTTATATGATCCATAGTAAAGCCCTCTGAAAATATGCAAATATACTGCTATGAAAAAAAATGAAGCTAAATTCATGTGTGCATATCGAATAAGCCATCCAAAATTTACATCTCTCATGATTTTCTCAACTGAGTCAAATGCCTGATTAGCATCTGGTTTGTAATGCATGCCCAAGCTAATTCCCGTTACAATTAACAGCACAAGGCAAATTGTTAAAATTCCTCCAAAGCTCCAAAAATAACTTAAAGATTTTGGCACCTGAAAATCTAGATATTCGTGTCTAAACATTCTAATGATTGGAAGACGATTATCTATCCATCCAGTAATGCCTGTGAAAGGAGAGCCTCCTACTTTATTAGTATGCACCGGTTCAAATTTTTCTTTAGCTAATTTTGTCGTTTGCTCGTTCATAAAAAAATTATCCTATTTTTATTTTATCATTACTAACAAATTCGTACTGAGGGATTTCTAAATTTGTGGGTGCTGGACCTTTTCTTATTCTTCCTGAAGTGTCATAATGAGATCCATGGCAAGGACAAAACCAGCCATTGTAATCTCCTTTACCACCAATAGGAACGCATCCGAGATGAGTACAAACTCCAAGTACAACCAACCACTCATCTTTTCCTTTTTTTACTCTTAGCTTGTCGTCTTGAGGATCTTTTAAATCTTTTAAACTTACTTGTTGTGCTTTTGCAATCTCTTCTTTGGTTCTTCTTTTAATAAAAACAGGCTTACCTCTCCAAAGGACCGTTATCTCTTGTCCCTCCTTAACTTTAGAAAGATCAACTTCAATAGAAGCTAATGCTTTAACAGAACTATCCGGATTCATCTGACTTATAACCGGCATAACAGCGGCTCCTACCCCAACGGCTCCAACTGTTGCCGTTACAGTAGTTAAAAAGTCCCTTCGAGTAGACTTGTCTTTATTTTTAATTTCGCTCATTTTTTAGTATTAGACTTTCCTGTATATATGAAAAAATAACATTATAGTTGATAGCCACGATGACGCATAATAATAAAACAACGATTAATATTGCACTTTATCAACCAGATATACCACAAAATACTGCTGCCATAATAAGAATATGTTCTTGTCTGGGGATTAATTTAGAAATTATTAAACCATGCGGTTATTTTTTTGATAAAAAAAAACTTGATAGAATTTACTTAGACTACCTTGAAAATTGCAATTTAATATTTCACGAATCTTATGATGATTTTCTGCTTACTAAAAAAAAAATGAGACTTATTTTACTAACGACCAAATCAAACAAAAGTTACACAAAATTTAATTATAATGAGAATGACACATTATTATTTGGCAAAGAAAGTTCGGGCGTTCCCTCATTTATACATGATAATATTGAACATAAATTAACTATACCTATGAACAAAAATGTTAGGTCTTTAAATATTGCATCTTCTGTGGCTATAGTAGCGTCAGAAGCGCTACGACAAATAAATTTATGAAAAACTTTCAATCTATCGAACTTAAAAAAAAATTAGCTTCCACCTGGTTTAAAAATTTAAGAAATCAAATATGCAAAGAATTTGAAAATATTGAATATGAATTTTCAAAAAAAAAAATTAAATTTATAAGAGATAAGTGGAAAAAATCTAAAATCAAAACTGATGGTGGTGGAGAAATTTCTTTATTAAGAAATGGAACAATTTTTGAAAAAGTTGGAGTAAATATTTCAGAAGTAAGTGGAAATTTTGATAGCAATTTTAAAAAAAAAATTCCTGGTACTAAAAAAAGTTCAAAATTTTGGGCATCAGGAATATCTTTAGTTGCTCATTTCCAAAATCCAAAAATACCATCACTTCATTTTAATACTAGGTATATTGTAACTGCTAAAGACTGGTTTGGTGGAGGAATGGATGTCACTCCATGCATTCCAGACCCAAATCAAAAAAAATATTTTCATAAAGAATTAAAAAAAACATGCGATGTACATAATAAAAATTATTATAAAAATCATAAATTAAATTGTGATCAATATTTTTATTTGCCACACAGAAAAGAACCACGAGGAGATGGTGGAATATTTTATGATTATTTAAATACAGACAATTGGGAAAGGGACTTTTCTTACACTAAAGATGTGGGTTTAGTTTTTTTAAAAATTGCTAAAAAAATAATTAAAAAAAAAATGTACACCAGATGGAATCAAAAAGATAAGAACAAACAATTAATGAAAAGAGCTCGATATGCAGAATTTAATTTGTTGTATGATCGTGGAACAAAATTTGGTCTCGCTACAGGAGGAAATATAAACGCAATATTTATGTCTTTACCACCACTCGCTTCATGGTAATAATTGATCTTGATGGAAAAAGAACCAATCACAATACAAGGTTTAGAAAAAATTAAAGCTGAGCTTGAAGAGCGTAAAAATATTATAAGAGCTAAAATAGTAGCAGCTATTTCTGAAGCAAGGTCGCACGGAGATCTTAAAGAGAATGCCGAGTACCATGCGGCTAAAGAAGAGCAAGGTTTGAATGAAAAAAGAATTCAAGAACTTGAAACATCTATTGCAATGGCAGAGGTGATAGATATTAGCAAAATAGCTCCAGATACCAAAGTAATATTTGCGAGCACTATTGTTGTAAAAGATTTGGAAACTGAGAAAAAAAATACTTATAAAATTGTAGGAAGAGATGAATCGGATGTTAAAAAAGGATTCATTTATTACAAATCGCCTCTAGGTCGAGGTTTTATTGGAAAACAAAAAGATGATTTTGTAACTATCGAAACTCCCTCGGGTGAAAAAAGTTTTGAAATTATTGATGTTAAGTATATTTAATTATCTAAAAATTTTATAGCTTTCTGCCAACCAGCATTTAATATTTCGTCAAAACCTGGATAAACAAAAACAAAAAAATCTAATATTTCTTTATTATCTAAAATTTGTTTTGAATTAGAAATTAATAAGATTTTTTTTAATTCTTTTTTTAATCTTGGTTTGGAAATATTTTTAATATCTTTTTTATTTTCAAAAATTAGGCTTAGAATATTTGGATCATGGGTAATTTTTGAGTACTTAAAGAAAAAACGGAAATATCTTAAAGCTCTAACATAATCTTCTTTTATGCTAATTTTAGGATTGGAAATAAATTTTATTTTTCCTTCTTTTAAATCTTGTATTCCACCAAAAGGATCCCAAAATTCAATTTTTTGGTCTTCTAAATTTTTCCAACTACAATAAATGGCATTAATAGTAAAATCTCTCCTATTGGCATCTAGTTCCCAATCATCAGTAAATTGAACTTGTGCATACCTTCCGTCAGGAAAAAGATCTTGTCGTAAAGTAGTAATTTCAAATTGAATCTTATTAATTATTGCTGTTACAACTCCAAAATTTATAGCTGTTTTGTAAATTTCAATTTTCTCAGTCTCAAGAATATCTATAATTTGCTGAGGATGAAGCACCGACGCTAAATCAATATCTTTTATTGTTTCACTTAAAATAATATCTCTTACACACCCTCCCACAAATCTAGTTTGACAAATTTTAGTAGGTTGAAAATTTAATAATTTATAAATTTTTAAGGCTTCCGGTATAAAATGAAGTTTAGTTGCCATAACTTTTGAGTGGCTGGGGCTCCAGGGATCGAACCTGGGATGACGGGATCAAAACCCGTTGCCTTACCGCTTGGCTAAGCCCCAATTTACGCAATTATGTAATTGTTTTAGTCATTGCTGTCCAATAACTTCTATATTTATTTTTAACTAATTTTTGGCATTTTAAAAGGTTTTTCTTACTTTTGGATACTACACAACAACAAGATCCGCTTCCACTCATTATAATATAATCACAAAGTTTTTGCTTTGCTAAAAAATTAATTAAATTATTCATATTTGAATTTAATTTTCTGGCTGATGCTAATAGGTCATTGTTCGTAAATTTGAACAAATCATAAATATTTTTTTTTATAATTTCATTTATTCTTAAAAGTCCTTCCCTTTTGCTAAAAACTTTATTTAATTTATATACATCTTTTGTGAAATTCGGTTTATTGGGATAAATTAATAAAACATTTATTTTTATCTTTGCTTTACTTTCTTTAAATTTATTTCCATAGCCAAATATATATTTGGGTTTTTTGTTCATAAATATTTTGGAGTCCGCACCAATACTAAGATATATTTTATTTAGTTCGGATTTGCTTATTCGTAAATTAAATTTTTTAATCAAAAAATGCAAAACAGTAACAGCATTAGATGTTCCACCCCCCAGACCCGAACCTACTGGTATATTTTTTTGAACAAATATTTTAAAATTTATATTATCTAAATGATAAAATTTTTTTTTTAATAAAGAAATTACTTTAATAATAGAATTGTGCTCGTTAGATATTAATTTAGAAAACTTACCTGAAAAATATACATTGGTTTTTGTTTTTGAAAGTTTGATAACAATATTATCAAAAATATTAACCAAACAAACAAAACTTTCAATTTCATGATAACCACTGGGTAATTTATTAATAACTTTTAAAAAAAAATTTATCTTAGCTGGTGATTTTAAGTAAAAGTTATTTTTATAAACCATGAATTAACTTTTTGTTAATTTTTTTTAATCTTTCTTCATCTATAGTTGAAAGGTTGGTAGCTTTTTGCCAAATGTAACGAGCTTGAATTTTCTTATTATTCTTCCATAGTGCATCTGCATAATGATCATACACTTCTGCCTCTGCAGTTGTTTTTTCATATGCAATTTGCAATATTTTTTCTGCTTCCTGATAATTGTTTAGTAAATAATGTGCCCACCCCAGAGAATCTATGATGTAACCAAGTTCCCATTTACTAAGTCGAACAGCTTTCTCTAGCATTAATTTAGATTTTTCTAAATTAACTCCTCTCTCTAACCAGCTAAACGCTAAATAATTAATAACTACATATTCTTGTGGTGAATATTTCAAAGCTAATAAAAAATCTTGGTCTGCTAGGTCAAAATTTCCAAGTCGCTCGTTACAAATTCCCTTGTAATAATGTATTTTCCAATTTTTATTTTCTGAGATAGCTATTGCCTCTGCCTGTGAATAATAACTAAGTGCCCGCTTATAATTTTTAATACTACGATAATAATTTCCAAGATCAATTAATTTAGAATAATTGAAATATTTACTATTAGATAATTTTTTTTCTAAAAGGCCCAAAAGATATTCTGTATTTATTTTTTTATCCGAAGTACTTTTTAATAAATTACTAAAATTAATATACCATTGATATTCTGAGCCAAGCGATGCAATGTTATCTTGTAATTTTTTGTCTGGAAAATTATTATTGTCATCATGTAAAATTGCATTCTCATAATTAAGTAGCTTATTAGTTGTGAAATTAGGATTTAAATAATATGATAAAGAATTTAACAGCTTTGAAAAATCTAATTGTTGCTGCTGCTGCATTAAATTAGCAAATAAATACAAAAGTTCTGAAACACCATGATTAATATTTTTTGACTCATAAGTTTTAGAAAAAAAAGAAAAATTTTCTTCTTTTAATTCCACATAACTTTGTTTTATCAAAAGATCATTTGGATTATGTTCAATTTGTTTTATTAAAATTTTTTCTACTTCTTGAAATTGTTTTTCTTTTATTAGATGAATAGAATGAAAAAAATGATAGCGACCTAAGGATTGTTGTTGCAGAATTTTCTTACTTGTCTGATCGTATAATTCCTTATTATTTATAAAATCGTAAATTAGTAAACTTTGAATTAATTTTATATTATCAAAAGAAGATTTGAAATTTTCTACTTGAGTTACTTTATTTTGAATTTCACTCAAATAAATATTTAACCATAAATTGATGTAGTTATTTAACTCTCCCAGTAGAGGATTTTCTATATTGGCATTAATAAAAATATTTTGTGCTGACTGATAATTTCTATTTTTAATTTGGTAAATACCTTGAATGAGTTGTAAAAGATAATTATCTTTATTTATATCTTTTAAATTTACAATTAATTTATTTGATTCATTTATTTTTCCATCTAAGGCTAAAGAAAAAATATATTGAAAACTATAGGGATCGTGATTTTTTTCCAAATCTTTTATTTTGGAAAAAAAGAAATTAGCTTCTGAATACTTACTATGATTTATAGCCAAAGATCCCTTTAAGTAGCCCGAGATATAAGTAGATGAAAATAAATCACCCTTTGATTGAAAAAGTGATGATTCCGAAACATTTGGTAAAAAAATCATCAAAAATGAGATAATAGTTAGATATTTTTTCAATTTTAAAATCATGAGTTCTAAAAATTTAACAAAGTGCCCTAATGATACAATAATAGAATATTACCACTCTACAGGATTGTACAACAGTTTAATTTATAAAAAATTTCATCCTAATCAAAACTTATCTAAGAATGATCAAATCCTTAATTTAATAAAAAAATTTAAAAATAATGCGCATAAATTTGCTGCTACTAAAGATAATATTTTATTTTCAAATCAAAATTTTAATTCCAATATCATGATTATTGGAGACATGCCTAGTCTCGAAGATGAAAATACACAAAACATTTTTTCAAGTAAAATTGGTGAGCTTTTAGATAAAATGTTAAACGCAATCTCTTTATCAAGAACTAATATATATTTGACAAATATTTTACCTTTTCATATTCAAAATCTAAAAGGTGTTTATGTAAGTCAAAAAAACCTTATAAAAAAATTAACTCATGAGCATATAGAAATAATAAATCCTAAAATTATATTAATACTTGGATCTTTTCCTCTGGAAATTTTATTTGATGATTTGCACACCTTTACTAAGCACAGAGGTCAATGGTTATCTTATCCTACTTCCAAAAAAAAAATTGATACATTGTGCTCTTTTCACCCTAATTTTTTATTACAGCAACCAAGCCAAAAAAAAAATTCATGGATAGATCTACAAGCTTTTCAAAAAAAAATAAAAAATTTTAATATTTAATTAGTGATTACTTTTACTGAGGAAAAAAAATTTGGTCATGTTATTGTGGGTGTCGATGAAGTTGGTCGAGGACCATTAGCTGGACCTGTGACTGCAGCTGCTGTTAGATTAAATAATAATTTTTTATCACACGAGCTAAATGATTCAAAAAAATTATCAAAAAAAAATAGAGAAAAAATTTTTAGAGAAATAATTACTCATTCTCGGTTTGCAATAAGTTTTTCAAGTGTCGAAGAGATAGATAGGTATAATATTTTACAAGCTAGTTTACTAGCCATGAAAAGAGCTGTGGAAAGTTTAAATATTCCGAATGCCACAATATTAGTAGATGGCAAATTTACTTTTGATAAGAATAATAAAAATATCAAAACATTTATTAGTGGAGATCAAGTATATCCGTCTATTGCCGCTGCATCTATTGTCGCTAAAGTTATAAGAGACAGATACATGGAACTAATTGGTAAAAAATTTGAGGTCTACGATTGGGGGAAAAACTCTGGGTATGGAACAAAAAATCATTTACTTGCTCTTAATAAATTTGGAGCAACTCCTTTTCATAGAAAATCTTTCTCACCTGTACACAAGATATTGTTTAAAAAATAGAAACGCCACTAAAGATAGTTAATCATCAATTGACTTTGTACATTCTTTAAAGTTAATTCTACTTCTAGTTGAATATACAATGAGCAAACTTTTATACCAAAACCAGATTCTAAAGGGTAATTCCATTGAGATATTAAAAAAGATACCTGACAATTCTTTTGATTTAATTTTTGCCGACCCTCCCTACAATTTGCAACTAGATAAAAATCTAGAAAGACCAGACAATAGCAAGGTGGCTGCCGTAAACGATAATTGGGATAAATTTTCATCTTTTAAATTATATGATGATTTCACTAAAGATTGGCTTAGTGAATGTAGAAGAGTCTTAAAAAAGAATGGAACAATTTGGGTTATAGGAACCTATCATAATATTTTTAGAGTAGGAAAAATTATACAAGATTTAAACTACTGGATTTTAAATGACGTTATATGGAATAAAAAAAACCCCATGCCTAATTTTAAAGGAACAAGATTTACTAACGCTCATGAAACGCTGATATGGGCTGCAAAAGAACCTAAGTCTAAATACACTTTTAATTATAACTCCTTAAAGTGTTTTAATGACGATAAGCAATTGAGATCCGATTGGAATTTGGCAATTTGTAGTGGAGGTGAAAGATGTAAAAAAGATGGGGAAAAAGCTCACAATACACAAAAGCCTGAGGCTTTATTGTATAGAATTATTTTGTCGACTACCAATAAGGGAGATCTAATTTTAGATCCTTTTTTCGGGACTGGTACTACCGGAGCTGTTGCAAAAAAATTGGGAAGAAACTACTGCGGAATAGAAAAAGAAAAAAAATATATAGAAGTAGCTACTAAAAGAATTGCAAAAATTAGATCAATCTCGGATGATTACTTAAAAACTATCGTTAAAAAAAGAAATGAAACAAGAATACCTTTTGGCATGCTAGTAGAAAGTGGAATTATTGAACCAGGCCTAAGCTTATATGATTATAAAAAAAGGTATACTGCTAAAGTTATGGCTGATGGAAGTATTGACTGTAAAAATATTACTGGATCAATTCATAAAGTAGGAGCAGAACTAGAGGGTGCTCCATCTTGTAATGGGTGGTCTTATTGGCACTTTAATATCGAAGGTAAGCTTCAGCCTATTGATTATTTGAGACAAAAAATTAGATCTAAATCTAATCTTTAAATTTATAATTATAAATTTTACCAAGAATAAAATTGTAAAATACTTTATTGTTTATAATTATTTTAATTACTAGATTTCTGAGTTTTTTTAAAACTACATTAGATAAATGATAAATAAACAAATTATTAAAAGACTTTGATGCAATCATAGAAATTCTACTAATTCTTTGATTTTTAAATTGATTCAAAGAGAATATTTTATTTTTAAACAAAAGTGCTAAACAATATGCATCTTCAATGGCCTGGGCGGCTCCTTGGGCTTGAAATGGAACAATGGCATGAGCAGAATCCCCTATAAAAAATATATTTTCTTTACCAAAAAAAAACTGCCGGTGATAATAAATGGGCCAACGATAAACATGTTTTGATGAGCGAAGAATATTTTTTATATCATCATGGGCATCTTTAGATATCTCTAGCAGATGATTGGTATTTTCAACTGGAATTTCATAACTTTTATTTCCAGATAAAATAGTTGAAGCAAAAACTGCTGTATAACTAAAATCACCTAAGGAATTAATTGGATAGAGTACAAAATGTTTTTTGCTACCCAAATATAAATTTATTCTTTGCTTGTTATAATTTTTGGTATCTCGAACAATTCCTTTATATGCAACCATATTGCTATTGTGGGCAACAGATTTATCACAAACTTTATTTCTAATTTTAGAAAAGGTACCATCAGCCACTACTATAAAATCAAACTGTTTTGAACTATGATCAGAAAAAACAATTGCATTGTTTTTTATATTTACTGCCTCTTTATGAATAAATGAAGTTTTGCTTATTTTCTTAATTAAAAAATTAATTAACTCATTTCTATCTATGCAAATATATTTATTTTTATTATTTAAGTTTTTTAATAATAATTCACTAATAATTTTATTAGTTTCATAATCTACAATATTAATATTTTTAATAATTGAGTATTTTTTTTTATTTAATTGATAAAATTCCAACTTTTTTAGAACTTCAATGGCATTATTAGAGAGCTGAATTCCACTTAAATTATTTTGTTTATATTTTTTCTTTTCAAATATCTCTATTTCAAAATTATTATTTTTTTGTAAAAAATTTACAAAAGTTAATCCTGCTATACCTCCGCCAATCACCCCTACTCGAATTTTTTTATTTTTCATTCTGAGCTAAGTCTAAAAGCTTTTGTGTCAAAACAGAAATAGTAAATTTATTTATTTTGTTTATATCAATCCAAAAATATAGATTATTATCAAAAATTACATGTGTTAATTTTGTTATTTTAATGTGCATTATAAAATTAGACATTTTATAAATAAATTTAAGTAAAAATTTTTTGTCAACTTTACTTTGAATAAATAACTTATCTGCAGCAATTTGGCGATTTATATTTTTGGTTTCGATTAGAGGAAAATTAATAAGATTATTTAAAAAATTAAATTTTTTATTATAAGAAAATAAAATCTTATTTTTTTTTTTAATATAAAAAGCATAAAAGTATCTAATTTGAACTTTTTTTTTTTTAGTTTTTTTATTAAAAGTATTATTTTGAAAAGAAATACAATTTTTTTTTAATGGACAAATATTACATTTTGGTTCTTTAGAAAGGCAAACCAAAGCACCAATTTCCATAATGCCCTGCATCAGATCGCCCGATTTGTGAACGACCTTCATTGTACTTAATTTATTTTCTATATTAGAAATTATTTTTTTATCTTCTTTGAAATTAAAAATTCTTGAAACAACTCTTCTCACATTTCCATCAATTCCTATATAGGGCTTATTTTTAGCGATCGATAAAATCGCAGAGGCAGTATAATTCCCAATTCCTGGTAAGCTTTTTAATTTCAAAAAGGAATCAGGTAATATTCCTTTATGTTCTTTGACTACAATTTTCGAAATTTCATGCAAATTTCGAGCTCGACGGTAGTAGCCTAAACCCTCCCATAATTTTAATACACTCGTAATAGGTGATTTTGATAATGACTCAAGAGAAGGAAATTTTTTATAAAAGTTATTAAAATAAGGTATCACGGTTGAAACCTTGGTTTGCTGAAGCATAATTTCACTTAACAGCACTTTATAATCTCGATCTTTAGAGTTTTTATGAAATCTCCAAGGAAGAGTTCTTTGGTGTTTTTGGTACCAAGCAATAATTTTTTTTGATAATAATTGGCTCATATCAATTAATGAATAAATTTACTCCAAATAAAGTATATCAGGGATTAAAACCAATTAAATCGGTACTTCCTAAAGAAATTCGCAAACTATCCAAGTCTCAAAAAAATTCATTCGATGAATTGAAAGAAAAATGGTCAATTGTTGTTGGAGCAGAAATTGCCTCTCAATGCAGTCCAGAAAAAATTAAAAGTGCGACAAATCAAGAAAAAAAAACACTATTTTTGAACGTCCCAAAACATCATATTCTGGACATTGATTATTCTCGTGATTACATTATTGAAAAACTCAATTCTTATTTTGGGTATCATTTCGTTAGTAAAATCGTCATAAATTCTTTTAAAGTTAGTAAAATAAAAAATCATACTATAAACAATGCACCAAGTTGGAATGAAAATTTAGCAAATAAAATTGAATTAATTAAGAATGAAAAACTCAAAAATACATTTAAAAACTTTTTTAAAAATGAAAATTAATAATATTATACTTAAATTTACTTTATTATTTTTTTTATTATATAATTCAGTACATGCTGTTGAAAATTCTACTTTTGAAATCGGCTCAGACAAAGCAAAAATTACTATTGAAGTATTTGCATCTTTAACCTGCCCTCACTGTGCAAAATTGCACTTAAATGTTTTGCCTGAAATTATTAAAAATTATGTAGACACAAAAAAAGTAAAAATAATATTTTTAGATTTTCCCTTAGATCTTGCTGCACTTAATGCAGCTAAGATTGCCAAATGTGTACCTCGAAATAATTTAGAGAAATATTATAATAATATTTATATAAAACAAGGTGAATGGACATCCGGAAGAACAATAGCTGAAATTAATTCAAAGATAAAAAAAATAGCTTCAGAAACTGGTATTACTGAACAAGATTTTGAACGGTGTTTAAAAAATGACAAAAATGAAGAAACTGTTCTTAAAAGCAGAATTGAAGCGCAAAAAAAATATAATATCAGTGGCACTCCAACCATTATTGTTAATAATAAAAAATATGATGGAAATTATACCTATGTAGATTTAGCAAAATACATAGATAAATTAAATTAAAAATATGAAATTTAAACAACTCGAAGTAATAGGATTTAAGTCTTTTGCCGATAAAACTTCTTTTTATTTTGAAGACGGCCTTACGGGAATTGTTGGCCCTAATGGGTGTGGAAAATCGAACATTGTAGAGTCTCTACGCTGGTGCATGGGTGAAACATCTGCGAAAAGTTTAAGAGGATCTGGCATGGAAGATGTCATTTTCTCAGGAACAACTTCGAGACCATCTAAAAATCTTTGTGAGGTAGCACTTAAATTAGAAAACGATAATCGACTTCCTCAATTTAAAGATATGGCAGAAATAGAAGTTAGAAGAAAAATTGAAAAGGACAAAGGTTCCAAATATTATTTAAATGGTAGAGAAGTAAGAGCAAAAGATATTCAAATATTATTTGCTGATCTTTCAACAGGACCTCATTCTCCTTCTATGGTAAGCCAGGGCAGAGTGGGTTCTTTAGTAACTGCAAAGCCAACGGATAGAAGAGCGATACTAGAAGAAGCGGCTGGAATAGGAGGACTGCACGTAAGAAGACACGAGGCAGAATTAAGACTTACCGCTGCTGAAAATAATTTGAAAAAAGCTGATGATATAATGAAGCAAATTGAAAATCAGCTCAAGAGTCTATTAAAACAAGCAGAGGAAGCATCTAAATATAAAAATATTTCCAATGAAATTCAAAATTTAGAAGCAAAACTTGTCTATTTTCAATCAAAAGAAATTGAACAATCAATTCAGAATGCACAGGAAGAGTTGGGAGAGGTAGAGGATGAAATAAGCGGAGTTAATATTGATAAAAATTTTAATGAAAACGCGCTTAAAGAAGAAAGCCAGAAAATAAAGCCTCTACGAGATGAAAATGCCCAACTAAATGCAAAATTACAAAGATTAAATTTAGAATTTGAACAAATAAATGAAGAAGAAAGTAGAGCAAAAACAGAAATAGAAAAAATTAAAAAAGAAATCAAACAAATCAATATTGATATTGATAGAGAAAAACAAATAATAAATGACTCTTCTTCAAATGAAAAAAGGCTAACAAATGAAAAAGCAAATATTTTGGAAACTGAGCAAAACTTCTCTGAAGTTGAAGAAAAAGCACTAAATGCTTATCAAGAATCACTTAAAGAATTAAACAAAGAACAGGAAAAACTAAATCAATTATCTGAAAAAATATTTTCTCAAATAGGTGGATTTGATTTCAGTTTAATTAAAAATAAAGCAGATCAGCTTTCATCATTTTTACAGCAAATTATAACCAAGCTAAAAAATATTTCTAATTCTTCTGAAGATTTAGGACTACAAGAAATAAAAAAACAAATTTTAGAAATTAATAATGAATTAAAAAATATTGAAGATTTAGTAAGCAAAATTAATTTTGATCTTGATGCTGCAGCACCACAAGCTAACTTAAATTCAGATACAACCAATAATTTAAAAAATGAATTTATTCAAAAACTAAAACAAATATCAGAATTACAAGAAAAATATGCCTCAAGACTAAGTAAATATGAAAGTTTAAGACAGGACAGTTTAAAAAGAAAAGAAAGATTAAATAGTATTGAGAGTGAAATAAAAAATTGGATTAATTTAAAAAATAATTCTGAAAAAAAGTTTGACGAACTAAACCAAAGACAAAAAGAAAATGAAGAAATTTTAACAAGGGAAGAAATAAGGCCGGGAACTATTGCAGAAAAAAAAGGTACCTATTTACAAAATATCAAAAATATTGAAGAAGATATATTGCAAGTTCATGAAAAACTGAACTCCAAAGAAGATTCTATTAAAACAATTAACGAAAAATTATATAATATAAATTCAATCGTATTAGAAATCACCGAAAGAAAAGTAAGAGCACAAACAATTATAGAAGGTTTAAAAAATAAAATAAAAGAAGTAGAGCTAAAATCTCTCAGCGAATTTAAACGTTCTATTGACGAACTGCCAGTATTTGCAAATATTAATATCGAAGAAAAAATTGAAACTAATAAAATTGATAGCCAGATTCAAAAATTAAAAGAGCAAAGAGAAAAGATGGGTGCTGTTAATTTAAGAGCTGATAATGAAACTCAAGAACTGCAAAATCAAATTGATAAAATGATGAATGATCGAAAAGATCTAGTTCAAGGTATTCAAAAATTAAAAGGTTCTATTAATGATCTTAATCAAAAAGGCAGGGAAAGATTACTTGATGCTTTTGAAAAAGTAAGTAGAAAATTCAATGACGTATATACAAAACTTTTTGCAGGCGGTAGTGCCAAGCTAGAATTAATTGAGTCTGACGATCCATTAGAGGCTGGGCTCGAATTACTAGTTAGTCCTCCAGGAAAAAAACTGCAATCCATTACTTTGCTTTCCGGAGGCGAACAAGCTCTCACAGCAATGGCTTTAATATTTGCGGTTTTTTTAATTAACCCCTCTCCTATTTGTATTCTAGATGAAGTTGACGCTCCTCTTGATGATGCAAACGTAACTAGATTTTGTTCTCTTTTAGATGAGCTATCAACAATAACAGACACAAAATTTATAATTATTACTCACCATGCGCTTACTATGTCTCGGATGAACAGGTTGTACGGTGTTACTATGGCAGAAAGAGGTGTTAGTCAGCTTGTGGCGGTAGATTTAGAAAAAGCAGAAGAAATGGTTGCTTAAAACAAATTTCAAAAAATGAAGGATATTGAAGACTTAAACAAAAAGCTTAAAAAATTAATTCCCCAAAAAATTGAATCTAATCAAAACAACCAATCTTCCATGGGAATTGCCATGAGACTTAGTAGCGAATTGGTAGCTGCTGTATTTGTCGCAAGTCTAATTGGATACTATTTAGATAAATGGCTAGAAACTGGACCATTTTTATTAATTTTTTTTTTCTTTTTGGGTGCAATTACAGGTATTTTAAATGTTGTACGAACTTCCAAAATGATTAATAAGGACTAAAATATTTAAAATTATGGCAACAAATCCGATGAACCAATTTGAAGTTCATTCAATTGGTCCAAAAATACAACTAGGTAATTTTGACATTTCTTTCACTAATGCAAGTCTGTTCATGGTTATTACGGTTTCTTTAATTTCTATTTTTTTTATTTTGGCTACACAAAAAAAATCACTAATCCCTAATAAAATGCAATTAATTGCGGAGTTAATTTATGAATTTGTTTCTAAAATGATAAGTGACACTGCTGGCAAAGATGCAAGACCTTATTTTCCATTCATATTAAGTTTATTTTTATTTGTTCTCATTAGTAATATGATTGGAATGATTCCTTACTCATTTACAGTAACTAGTCACATTATAGTCACTTTCGCTCTAGCGTTTTTTATATTTATTGCAGTAACCATAATTGGATTTATAAAACACGGTTTTTCGTACTTAAAATTATTTGTTCCATCAGGGGTTCCGGCTGTATTGCTGCCACTGATTGTAGTAATAGAAATCATTTCGTACCTTAGTCGTCCTATTAGCTTATCGGTACGACTTTTTGCAAATATGATGGCTGGACACACAATGCTCAAAGTGTTTGGAGGATTTGTGGTCAGTCTTGGTATTCTTGGTGGCTGGTTGCCGCTTGGATTTTCAATTGCACTTACAGGCTTAGAAATATTAGTTGCTTTTCTTCAAGCTTATGTATTTGCAATATTAACGTGCATTTATTTAAATGATGCACTTCACTTACACCATTAACAAAGGAGAAAAAAATGGAAATAGCAGCAGCAAAAATGATTGGAGCTGGTTTAGCAGCAATCGCATTGGCAGGGGCTGGCGTCGGAATTGGTACAATTTTTGGTAGTTATCTATCTGGTGCCATGAGAAACCCTTCGGCAGCGCAAAAGCAGTTCCCAAATTTACTATTGGGATTTGCATTAGCTGAAGCAACTGGATTATTTGGTCTAGTTGTGGCGTTAATTATTCTTTTCGCTTTTTAATTAAATAGATGGATAAAATTTTATTCTTATCTGTCCTATTTAGCTCTGCTGCTTCACAAGCAGCAGAGAAAGCGGGAATGCCTCAACTAAATCCAGATACTTGGTTTTCACAAATATTTTGGCTAGTTATTACTTTTGTATTCTTGTATGTGGTTATTTCAAAAATAGTTTTACCAAAATTATCTGAAAGTATTGAGCAAAGAAATGACCATGTTAGCGATAACATAGATGCTGCCAATCATTTAAAAAATCAAGCTGAAGAAAAATATCAAGAATATTTAAAGATTATTGCAGATGCAAAAAAAGAAGCAAAAGAAATAATAGAAAAAAATAAAAAAGACTTACAAAGTGACTTTGAAAATAGGAAAAGAGATATTAATGAGAAATCCGAACAAAAGATCAAAGAAGTCGAAAATGAAATTTTAGAGTTCAAAAAGCAAGCAATAAAAAACATCGATGAAATCGCCGAACAAATAGCTAAAAATCTTGTTAAAACAGTTTCTAAAATTGAAGTCAATGACGCAAGTGCAAAAGCAATTGTTCAAGAAGTATCAAAAAAATTTATAGGGGGTTTAAACTAATGGATGCTACTTTTTGGGTTGCAGTATCTTTTGTATTATTTGTTGCTTTTTTAATTTATAAAAAAATACCAGGATTGATCTCGAGTTCCTTGGATGAAAAAATAAATGAAATTAAAAATAAAATTAATGAAGCCGAAAGCCTTAAGTTAGAAAGTGATAAACTTTTAAGTAAATATCAAAGTCAATTAGAGCAGTCTAAAAAAGAGTGTGAAGAGATTCTTTCCAGAGCCTACAAAATGAGTGACGAAGAAACTTCGCTCATGCAAGATAAAATTAAGGCCATGCTGGAAACTAGGGAAAAAAATATTGAAGAAAAAATTACACAAAGCAAAAACAATGCTTTAAAAGAAATTACCAAAACATCCACCATCATTGCTATTGAGAGTGCAAAAAAAATATTATCTCAAACTATTGAAAAAAATAAAATAGAAGACATCAACTACAATAGCGTTAAGGACGGGATTCAAAGCCTTAAAAAGAATATTTAAATTTAAATTTAATTGTGAGATCCGTCACAAAAGGGCGGATTTTTAGTTTTTTTACAATTGCACAAATAATAATCTTTTGTTTCATTAACATTAAATGGCAATGATTTATAATCACC
>Ga0222714_10000466_pt1 | contig 46532 bp, 40 predicted proteins | sample C33_3DmetaG_FD_165048 | JGI IMG/M metagenome (GOLD analysis project Ga0222714, IMG submission 165048) | Estuarine water microbial communities from San Francisco Bay, California, United States - C33_3D | ecosystem: Environmental > Aquatic > Marine > Unclassified | place: USA: California... | reverse complement strand
TGGCCCGATGGCCTTCAGGCATGCTCAGCAGGTAGGATGGGGTATGACCTACGTCATGCCATCGTCAGCGGAGACCCGCTCACTTGACAGAATTCTGTACAATGTGCAGACTGCCTGCATGAAGACCGTCTCCTACACCGACGCCCGTAACCAGCTCGCCAGCCTCATGGAGGCGGCCAACGCGGATCGCGAACCCGTCGCCATCACGCGCAACGGCGCGGCCTCCGTCGTGCTCGTCGACGCCGCCGAATACGCCGCCATGGCCGAGACCTTCCATCTCCTGTCTTCGCCGCGTAACGCCGACCGCCTCCGTAAGGGCCTGGCCGAATTCAAGGCCGGCAAGTTCAAGAAGGCCTCCCGTGGCTGAGGTCCGCTGGTCGACGGGCGCCTTGGAGGATCGCGCTTACTGGCAGCAGTCGGAGCCGCGCACTTATGACCGCCTCGAGCGTCTGCTGGCCGACATCGCCAAGGCCCCGTTCAAGGGGATCGGTAAACCTGAACCCTTGAAAGGCGACCTCTCGGGCTGGTGGTCGCGGCGGATCACGCTGGAGCATCGCTTGGTCTATCGGGTCGAGAAGGGCGTCATCTACGTCCTCCAGGCCCGCTACCACTACTGAGACTGCTTATTTCCCTTCCAGCTTCTTCAGGTACTTCGAGGGATTCTTCTCGAACTTCGCGATACAGGGCTTGCAGCAGACTTTGATCGTCTGGCCTTGGTGTACGAAGGAGGCCTGTTCGCCCATCGAATCGAGATCGTTGTCCGAGACGATGCAGGTCTTCAGGGGATAAGGCTTAGGGGCGGCAGGCTTGGCGACGGCAGGAGCCGGATTGTCTGCCGCCCAGTTCGGCAGGCTGGTGAGAAGGCAAATGGCGAGGAGGAGGGTTTTCATAGGGTTCAGAATCGGGCGATGATGCCGGCTCCCGCTCCGAAATCGGAACTGTATCCGGCGGTGAGGGAAAAGGTCTTGTTCAGCAGGAAATTGAAATCCGCTGAGGTGAACGTACCCGTCTTGCGCCCGTGGCGCAAGGCCAGGTCCAGGGAGAATCGGTCGCTCAGCTGGACCGACTTGAGCAGTTCGGCCCTGGTTTCGCCCCCCGCCTGATGGGTGAGCGTCAGGTCGACGAAATAGGGAAGGCGCAACGCTGCGCCGGCGAAGACCGATTCCCGTCCTCCGGCGGAAGTATCCGAACGATAGCCTGCGATCAGGGCAAGCCGGGTATCCACGTAGCGTTGGTAGAAGGCCTCGGTCTCGTGCCAGTCGCCGGAGCGCACGCCCTCATCCCAGCGCAGGTATAGGTTGTCGGCCCCTGACTGGAGCGTGGCGAAGCCTGCGAAATGGGCGCTGGTCAGCGTCGCCTGCCCCCAGGCGTAGGTGGAAGGCATCGTGTGCGTGGCCGCCGGGTGGGGCGGTTCGGCGCCGTCGGCGGCCGTCACGCGGATGGTGCGGACCATGCCCGTGAGGTGGTGGTAGAGCAGGTGGCAGTGCAGGAGCCAGTCCCCTTGGCCTTCGTCGGCGGTGAACTCGATCGTCCGCACGCTCATCGGAGGGACGTCGACGGTATGTTTCAGGGGCGAGGTCGCCGGATCCTGGTCGGCCTCGTCGACCAGGCGGAAGAAGTGCCCGTGGAAATGGATCGGGTGGTGCATCATGGTATTGTTCACCAGTCGCACGCGGAGGGTCTCGCCGGCCTTGACCTTTATGGCATCGGCCTCATGCGGGCCGAGGCCATCGAAAGTCCATTCATAGCGGATCATGTCCCCCGTCAGCTTGAGGGTCAGTTCGCGATGCGACTTGGCCACGGCGTGCGGGGTCGCCGCTCGTAGCTTGGAATAAGGCGAAAGCGGACGGGCTGACGGCGGGGCGCCAGGCTCCGGGTCCAGCTCGTCGAGGATCGATGACAGGTAGGCATCCATCCCGTAACGCTCGGGCCGAGGAGGCGCGTCGGCGGCATGCGCCACGCCTTCGCCGAGCCAGGCGGACACCGACCCGCTGCCGTCCTGGGCGGTGGCACGCAGTTCCCATGTGTCGGTCGCGGGAAGCGTCACCAGGATGTCATACGTTTCGGCGGGTCCGATGAGGAGGCGCTTCTGGGCGAACGGGACGACATCCTGACCGTCGGCGGAGACGATCTTCAGCGGCCCCGTCGCCGCATCGAGGTAAAAATAGGTGGCGGCGCTGGCGTTGATGAGCCGAAGGCGCGTCGTCTGGCCTGGCTTTCCCTTCAGCTGCAGCCGGCGTTGACCGTTCATCAGGAAGGCGTCGTACGCGACGTCGGAGAGGTCCATGGGCGGCACCAGTCTTTGCTGTTGTCCCAGGTATTCATCCAGCTTGCCGGCCTGATAGGCGCCGAGGAGGGATTGCGCGGTGCCTTTCCGGAACGAATACCAATCGCTGCCGCGGAGGAGCGTCCGCTGGACTTCCGTCGGCGTCTCGTCCGTCCAGTCGGAGAGCACGACGACCTCGTCATGGTCGGCGGCCAACGTCGGGCGCTTAGGTTCGATCACGATGGCGCCGTAGACGCCGCGTTGCTTCTGGTGTCCGGTGTGGCTGTGATACCAATAGGTGCCATGCTGCCGGATCAAGAATTCAAAGGTGCGGGACTGCCCGGGCAAGATGAGAGGGGTCGTCACTTCGGGCACACCGTCCTCCAGGTTGGGCACCAGCAGTCCATGCCAGTGGATCGAGGTCGTCTCGTCGGTCAGGCGGTTGACTACCGTGACCCGGGCGACGTCGCCCTCGCGGAAGCGGAGCACCGGGCCCGGGGTGCCTCCGTTGAGCGCGAGCACTTTGGTCGGCTGACCGGCTGGGCTGAGCGTTTTTTCGGAAACTTCGAGCCGGTAGGTCACGACGGGCGCCTGTGTGTGGAGCGCGGAAGCCTTCGGTGCGGCTTCAAGCGCGGCGACGTAAGCCTGTCGGCAGAGTTCGCAGGCAGGGGCCAAGGCAGTCCAGGCGATTGCTAGGGCGGCTAGGGCTAACCGATGTGTTCTGCGGGACACACTTGGAAGATAAGGCAGTCGCCGCGGAATGCAAACGAGACCCAAGCCCTCCGGGGGAGCGCTTTCAGCCCTCGGTCGGGTCGTAGAGGCCTTGGCGGACGACGAAGCGGATGACGCCCGCGACGTCGTGGACGCCGAGCTTACGCATCAGGTTCGTGCGGTGGTTCTCGACCGTCTTGGCGCTGATATCCAGCTTCACCGCGACTTCCTTGCTCGAGTAGCTCTTGGCCAGCAGCACCGCGATTTCCTTCTCGCGGTCGGTGAGGGTCGCGCCCTTGGCATCGACGTCGCTCTCGGGGGCCGTGAGCGCGTCGGCCATCGCCTTCTGGAACGTCTCGCTGAACCAGGTGTCGCCGGCGGCGACGGCATCGACGGCCTGCCGGAGTTCGGAAAGTCGGGCGCTCTTGGGCACGTAGCCGCGGACGCCGGCCTTGAGGAGCCCGCGGGCGAGCTGCTTCTCGGACTTGGCCGAGAAGATCAGCACCTTGAGGTCGGGCTGCGTCTCATGCAGCTGGCGGAGGACCTCCAAGCCGCTGATGCCGGGCAGGAGGATGTCGAGGATCAGGATGTCCGGCTTGAGCTGCTCGGCCAGGGCCAGGCCCTCGTGGCCGTCCGCGGTGGAGCCCAGCACGCGGTAAGCCCCGCGGGCCTCGAGCATCTCGATGATCAGCTCGCAGATGGCCGTCTGATCTTCCATGACCACGACGGATTTCGCCTTACGGACAGAGGTCTTCATGGGGATGACTACAATCTTGTCCTGCCCCCGGCCGCAGGCGAACGCAAAAGGCGTCGCCTCGTAACAATCTTATTCCGAGGCCGGGTCGACCAGGCCCTGCCGGACCACGAAGCGGACCAGCCCCGCGACGTCGCGGACGCCCAGCTTGCGCATCAGATTGGCCCGGTGGTTCTCGGCGGTCTTGATGCTGATGTGCAGGCGGCTGGCGACCTCCTTGCTGCTGTGGCTCTGGGCGATGAGGACGGCGATCTCGCGTTCGCGGGGGGTCAGCTGGTCGATCATGCCATCGCCGAGGAAGGAAGGGGCGGCGAGGGCCTGGCGGACGGTCCGGCTGAAATCTTCGTTGAACCAGGTGTTGCCGAGGGCGAGGGCCTCGAGGGCCTTGCGCAGTTCCGACAGCGGGCCGTTCTTATTCACGAAGCCATGGATGCCCGCCTGCATGAGGGCGCGGACGATGTGGGGCTCCTGCTTGCCCGAGAAGATCAGCACCTTCATCGCGGGCAGGCTGCCGCCGAGGCGACGAAGGACTTCGATGCCGCCGACGCCGGGCATGATGACGTCGAGCACCAGGATGTCAGGGCGGAGCTGCAGGGCCAGTTCGACGGCGCTCGCGCCGTCGGAACCCTTGCCGGCGAGCGCGCAGCGCGGGTGCGCGTGGATCATCTCCGCGACCAGGTCGCAGACCGCGGATTGGTCTTCGATCACCAGCACGCGCTTCTTGGCGTCAGGCGCCGCCGGTACGTTCGGCTTCTTCGGCGACGGGAAGGTCGGGCGGGCGGCGGGCGGGCGGGTGACCCGGATCTTGCGCAATGATGTCTTCATGGAGTCAATACATGGGATATATCCGGAATTGTGTCGCGGGTATCAACGGAAAGACGATGGGGCTTATTCCTCATCAATGAATAAGCGAAATGGATTAGCGTTGTTGCTCGCTCTGATGGCCATGGCGATCTGTCTCGCGACAACCTTCCTTCTTTCCGTTTTCATGCATACGGAAGTCGCTGCAGCGAGGTTAGGCTTGCGTTACGCAGGCCTGCGCTGGGCGGCTCAATCCGCGGCTCTGAGGGGGTTGGCTGACCTGCAGTTCGCCGTCGGATCGGATCAGGCCCATACCTTCCGCCGGGAAGGTCCCAACACCTGGGCGGATCGCGGGATTTTCCGGATGGAACTGGGAGGCCAGGCCGAACTTGCGGGAGTTCGCTGGTGTTGGTCGGTCGAAGATCTGTCCCAAGGGTTTGATCTGGCGGCTCGGCCGATGGCGTCGCGGCAGGCTTCCGCCTGGGCCCAAAGCATGGTGGCCCGACCTAAGCTGCCCCTCGCTTTGCCTGTCATGCCGACGGAGGCGCAGGCTCGTGCTCTGGACGTGGGAGGTGCCGAGCTTTACGGAGCAGCCGGCGGGGAGAGGTTGCGGCCCTGGCATTCCTGGCAGGTGCGCGGGCTGCTGACCGACGCCAGGCGAGGCGGCTGGAAACTGGATCTCTCGGAGCAGGCCAGCCTCGGGCAGGCCGTCGGGCCGCAGATCGCCCGGACGTTGCTGAGTCCTGCCTGGAAACAGCATCCCTCTCGTGGCTTTCCGGCGGGGTTGGTCCGGGAGGATGGTCTCCAGATAGGGGCGATCCCGGTCCTGACCGACCTGCGTCTCAGTCTGGGTTTCTTCAATTCACGCCACGATGGCCGGCATCGTCTGCGCTTCCATGGGTCGGGCGTGCTTTGGAACCCGTTCACGGTTCCTTTGCTGGCCGGGCCGCATGGTCGGTTCTTTCTCTGCGAAGTCATCGGGGCTCCGGAAGTGACGATCACCAACTTGGATTCCGGGGCGAAGGTCGCCGTGGACCTTGATGATTGTCCGCAGGAAGATTTCGGCGTCGTCCGGCAGGGACCTCGGGATCGGGGCCTATGGTTCCGGGTCGAGGTGGCGGATGCGCAGACCTACGGCATGGGCGCCCGCGGTCTCCTGCCTGGCGAAGTCTATGCGTTCCTGAATCCGCCGGAGACGGCTCAGCCGCAAGGGTTGGCCCGCATCCTTTCCCGGGGTACCTGGCGGCTGGATCGCCGGTCGCATGGCCCCGGCTGGCGTCGTCCCGATGCGTCGGTCTTCCTTCCAGGCGATCGCATCGAGGTCGCCGTGCGTTTCCGGCAGAGGGTCACCATCCAGCTTCGACCTTATGTCGGTGAGCCCTCGCGTGACGAGCCCATCGCAGCCTACCCGTCCTCCCCCGTGGTCACTTTACGCGACGTGCCGTTTCCTGATTTCGGCTTTCGCACGACGGGCGAGGATTATTCGCGTGAGGACAGCGCGGGTTACGTCATCGGGGAACGGCGCGCATGCCTCCGTCTGCGTCTGCGACCTCGTCCGCAAGGGCTTTTTTATGCGGGGGCAGGGCAAGGCTCCTGCCAGCGGCACGACTGGGATTTCAGGTTGCCTGCGGATGCTTCCGAGTGGTCGGTCGAGCCTCCGTTGCTGTCCGCCTTGGATGTCGTCGATCATGACGCCTCCCCTTTGGCAGGGCCGTTGTGGGATCTTCGGGTCAACCGTCATGACGCCGCTGAGGCGGGAGCTTTCGCCTCCTTGCGTTGGAGGGACCTGCCTGGTTGGCCGTATCTTTCGGTCGGCTCCCTGCGTCATCTCGAGTCATCGACGGGTCATGCCTGGCATTCCTGGTTGGACCGGGGTTTTTTCAGCGCGCGTCCGGAGCAAGCCGAGCGGGGCGTCTCCTCCCATCAGCCGTTCCTTGCCCAGGATGAAATGGAAGCCGACGCCTGCCGGGCTCCGGCGGGCGGATGGTATGTCATCGGGCCTTGGAACGTGAACTCATCAGATAGTCTCGCCTGGGAGGCTTTCCTGAAGGCTTCGACGGGAAGGTGGCATGCCGAGCCTGGCGGGCCTTGGGATCCCCTAAGCTTGACCGGGCCGATGTTCTTCACCCGTCCGACGGGCGCCGCTCAACCGAAGTGGGCCGCCTCGTTGCCTTTAGACCTCGGAGACGACCGCTTGGCAGGCCTGCCGGTCGAGGTCTCCGCGCAGGTGCAGGGGGCGCAGATGGTCCGCCGCTTGGAAGAGTCGCATGTGACATCCTGGGCCAGGAAGATCGTCGAGCTGCAATCAAGCTGTGGCTGGCCTTTCGCTTCTTTGCAGGCTTTCGCGGAGTCTGGTCTCCTGGACCGCTCCCTCCGCGAAGTCGGTTTGAACGATGTGCCGGCGGACGTCTCGCCGGGTTGGCCATTATACTTGGACGCCGACGATCTTCTCGAGACATGGGCACCCTTGCTCACGGTGCGTGGCGATACTTTCAAGGTGATCGGCAAGGCCGAGGGGCCTGATGGAGCGCTGAGTTGCGAGCTAAGGGTCCAGCGCGTCGCCGAGGAGCACCCCTCCGGGCTGCTGGGCCGCAAGTTCAGGATAATTTCAGTGCAATATCGTAACCCTTGAGTTCTGGGGCTGACTTGACTGGCGGGGGAAAGGGCTAAGATGGAGGGCATGGAATCCAATCCCTTCATTGTCGCTGACGCCCCGGCCGCCGACCGCGCCGCTTTCTTCCGCCGCACCTACGGCCTGGTGGCCGCCGCGTTCGGCGCCTTCGCCGTGGCTCTCTTCGGCCTGTTCGTCTCCGGCATCGCCGAGACCTTCATGCGCTCCATCTCCGGCATGGGCTCCTGGGGCCTGCTCGGGGTGATGCTCCTCTTCTGGTTCGGTACCGGCGCCGCCCAGTCCCTGGCCTTCAACCGCGCTTCGCGCGTCGCCCAATACGCCGGCCTGGGCATCTATGTCGTCCTGCAGGCCGTCATCTTCGTCCCGCTGATCTACTACACCGCCCTCGTCACCAAGGGTAGCCCCGGCGAGATCCTCATCCCGGCCTGTCTGGCCACCGGCACCCTCGTGGCCGCCCTCACCGCCGTGGTCTTCCTGACCAACCTGGACTTCTCCTTCCTGAAGGTCGCCATCGTCATCGGCAGCATCTGCGCCCTCGGCGTGATCATCGTCTCGCTCTTCGCCGGCTGGTCCCTCGGTGCCTGGTTCTCGGTCGCGATGATCGTCCTGATGGCCACCGTCATCCTGTACCAGACCAACGAGGTGAAGAACACCATGGAGACCGACCAGCACGTCGCCGCGGCCTTCGTCCTGTTCTCATCCTTCGTCACGCTGCTCTTCTACGTCATCCGTCTCTTCGCGGGTCGTCGGGGCGACTGATCCAAAAGACGCTGGTCAAGGGTGCGGAGCATGGCATATTGAAGGCCATGCCCCGTCTTCTCTGCGTCCTCGCATCGGTCGTCTGCGCCGCCCTCGGCGCCGCCGACCGGCCCAACATCCTCTTCATCTTCTCCGATGACCACGCCCAGCACGCCATCTCCGCCTACGGGTCCAAGGTCAATCGTACGCCGCACCTCGACCGGCTCGCCGCAGGCGGCGTGCGTTTCCTGAACTCCTTCGTCACGAATTCGATCTGCACCCCCAGCCGGGCGACGCTCCTGACCGGGCAATATTCGCATCTCAACGGCGTCCCGGTCTTCAACCGTTTCGACGGGGAGCGCGACCATGTCGCCAAACGGCTCCGCGCCGCAGGCTATCACACGGGCATGATCGGGAAGTGGCATCTCGGCAGCGACCCCACCGGTTTCGACCGGTGGATCGTGCTGCCGGGGCAAGGCGTCTACGAAAACCCTGTCTTCCTCGTGCCGGGCACCAGGAAGCTGACCATCGAGGGTCATTGCACCGACGTCACCGGCGATCTCGGAGTCGAATTTCTTGAGACGCGTCCCAAAGATCGGCCGTTCTTTCTGATGCTCCACCAGAAGGCGCCGCATCGCGAATGGACCCCTGCGCCGCGGCATGCCGAGATGTTCAAGGACAAGGTCATTCCGGAGCCCGCCACCCTCTGGGACGACTATGCGACGCGTCCGGCGGCCTTGCCGGAGAATGAGCAGACCGTCGCCAAGGATCTCACCCGTCGCGACCTGAAGCTCATCCCTCCCGCCGACCTCGTCGGGCCCGCGCGGAACAAGTGGCTGAACGAAAAGCCCGCCGAATTGGTGGTCGACGGTCGCGTCCTGACCGGCCGCGAGCTCGTGCGCTGGAAATATCAGAAGTACATGCGCGACTACCTCGCCTGCGTGCAGGGGGTCGATGACAACGTGGGCAAGGTGCTCGACTACCTTGACCGGACCGGACTCGCTAAGAACACCGTCGTGATGTACACCGCCGACAACGGCTGGTATCTCGGGGACCTCGGGCTTTACGACAAGCGTTTCATGTATGAACCCGGGCTCCGGACACCGCTCATCGTGCGCGGTCCCGGCGTGAAGGCGGGCCTGACGCCCGGTTCATTCGTCACCAACGTCGACCTTGCGCCGACTTTCCTCGACCTCGCCGGACTGCCCGTGCCCGGGAGCATGCAGGGGCGCAGCTTTGCGCCGATCCTCCGCGGTGAGACGCCGTCGGACTGGCCCAAGTCAGCCTACTACCGCTACTACCACAGCCCCGGTCACCACAACACGGCCGCGCACCGCGGCGTCCGTACCGAGACGCACAAGCTCATCCACTACTGGCAGAAGGACGCATGGGAGATGTTCGACCTGACCAAGGATCCCACCGAACAGCGCAACCTGCTGGCGGTCGCCCCCGATGCGCCCGAGGTGCGCCAGCTTTTCAGCGACCTCCGGAAGGAGCTCGAGCGGCTCGCCGATCATTACAAGGATGACGGCCTTTACGCCGACCCGGCCACTTGGCCCAAGGGCTCCGCCGACGGCCCCTTCAACGCCTACCAGGCGACGGGCGTGAAGTCCGTCCAGCAGGCCATGCAGGCCGCCGCCGGTCGCTGACCTGAGGCTTCGTCGGGAGTTCGGTCTTCGCCATCGATTTATAAGCATGAGACTTTTGCCTCTCCTGTCCCTTCTCCTGCTGACCCTCGGCCTGCCGGGACAGCAGAAACCGCGGGAACTGCCCAAGCCGCCTGACGGCTGTGTCGAGCGCGTCTGGGACGTGGGCGGCATCCGGCGTTCCGCCATCGTGCGGGCTCCTCTGGTCAGGGGCGAGGCGAAGCCGCCGGTGGTTTTCGGCTGGCACGGACACCACGGCACGGCGGCCCGCGTGGCCGACAAGTGGGAAATCATGAAACTGTGGCCGGAGGCGGTCTTCGTCTTTCCTCAGGGACTGCCCACCCCCACCGTGAACGATCCGCAGGGCAAGGGCAACGGATGGCAGACCCGGCCGGGCGCGCAAGAGGACCGCGACCTGAGGTTCTTCGACGTGATGCTGACCGACGTCCTCAAGGAACAGGGGGCGGACAAGGACCGGGTCTTCGCCTTGGGCCATTCCAACGGCGGCGTCTTCTGCTATCTTCTCTGTCAGACGCGGGCGGACCGGCTTGCGGGCATCGCACCCGTGGCCGGCGTCATCGCCTCGCGTCCCAAGGAGCTGACTCCGATGCCCGTGCTGCACGTGGCCGGCCGCAAGGATCCGATCGTCAAATTCACCGGCCAGGAGGCCAGCATCGCCGTCGCACGCAAGGCGAACGCCTGCGTGGAGACGGCGAAGCCGTGGGGCGAAGCGGGAGCGCTCAAGGGCGAGATCTGGACTTCCGAAAAGGCGCCGGTCGTGGCCGCCATCCATGACGGCGCGCACGAGTTCCCGAAGGGCGCCTCCGAGCTGATCGTCCGCTTCTTCAGGGAGCAGCCGCCGAAGGCTCGCTGACCAGGCTTTCTGCGCCACTTAGGGCCTGGTGACGCCTGCGCACTCCCGCACCCTCGGCCCGTCGTCGGCCAGGTCGATCGCGATGGTCGTCCTGATGGCCAGGGTGCTCCTTTGCCGGACCAATGAGTTCAAGCACGCCATGGAGACCGACCGGCGCGTCGCCGCGGCCTTCATCCTGTTCTCGTCCTTCGTGACGCTGCTCTTCTACGTCATCCGCCTCTTCGCCGGTCGTCGCGAACAAGTCGCGGGCCAGGCAACTTCCCAGGGATTCCCGGTGTTCCATCGGGAATCCCTTCTTTTTGTATGTGCCGCTTCCTCCTGATCCTGCTCACCGTCCTCTCCGCGGCTTCGCTGTCCGCCCAAGGCAAGATCCGCGAGCTCCTCATGGCGAAGGCCCCGGAGGGGTTCGTGGAGAAGATCTGGACCATCGACGGCGTGAAACGGACCGCCCTCGTGCGCGTCCCCGCGGGCGCGACCGGTCAGATGGCGGTGGTCTTCGGTTGGCATGGCCACGGTGGCCGCTCCACGCACTCTGCCAGTCGCTGGGGATACGCCGAGATCGACACCACCTCGATCCTGGTCTTCCCGCAGGGGCTTCCCACCGTCTCCCCGTTGGTCGACAAGGAAGGGCGCATGCCGGGCTGGCAGACTTCCGTCGGCAGCGAGGGCGGCCGTGATATGAAGTTCTTCGACGCCATGCTGGCCGACCTGAAGAAGGAGCACTCGATCGACGAACGCCGCATCTTCTCGATGGGTCATTCCAACGGCGCCGCCTTCAGCTATCTCCTCTGGCAGGCCCGCCCGGAAGTCCTGGCGGCCATCGGGTCCGTCGCGGGCAGCCTGCGTCTAGACGCCAAGCTGCCTTCGCCCATGCCGGTGATCCATGTCGCCGGTGAGAAGGATCCGCTCGTGAAGTTCGCGTGGCAGCAGGCCACCTTCGCCGTGGTGCGCCGCCAGAACGGGTGCTCCGAAGAGGGTCGCCCGTGGGCCAAGGAAGGCGTCCTCGAGGCCACCCTCTATCCTTCGACCAAGGGAGCACCGCTCGTGACCGCCATCCATACCGGCGGGCACGAATACGCCAAGGGCTCTAGCGAACTCATCGCCCGCTTCTTCAAGGAGAACCCGAAGCCCGCCAAGTGATCAGCGGCCGAGGCTGTCCGTGAGGATCGCCAGGTCGTCGAGGTAGAACTCGGTCTTCTCGTTCGCGTTGCTGATGAAGCCGACCCAATCGAGCGTCTTCATGTCCGGGTGACGGCAAGGAAGGCCTTTGAACTCCTTCGTAGGCTCGCCTTCGGGCGTCACCATGAGGTCCCAGCGGCCGGTCGCCGCCTCGCCGATGACGGCTTTGAGTTCGAAACGGAGCCACTGCTGCGTCGGCACCGCGACGTCGAGGCCCTTCACGCCGGTGAGGCGGCCGTTCTGGATGTGCAGCACCGGGCCGGTGCGATAAGGGTTACCCTTCGTGCGCCATTCGTGGATGAAGATCGCCTTAGGCTCGAGGTAGAGCGCGAAGCTCACCGTCGAAGTGCCCGCCGAGTGATGCGGGTTGAAGGACAGCATCGGGAGGTAATTCGAAGGCAGGCCGGGGGCGTCCTGGAAGAGCAGGGACTGCTTCCCTTCGGCCTGCTTGGAGTTCGTCAGACGAAGGGCGTCGCCGAGGCTGACGCGCGGCATGCCCGGAGCGGAGCGCAGGACCGACAGCGCCGGCGTCGCGTGCGGGAAGGGGCGCTTCTGGTCGGCGATCCGGCCTTCGAAGGTTTGGCGTAGGTTCAGGGCCGGTGCGGTGGGGCGGGGCGGACGTGCGGCCGGCGCGCCGCGCTCAAAGGTCTCCGCCAGCTTACGCCAGGCCGGGTCGTCGCGGAGGACGCCCATCGCGGAGACATCGATGGACTTGATGCCTAGGGCCAAGGCGGGCGAGCCGGGCTTGAGGCGGAAGTCGCGGCGGGCGGCGTCCGCGAAGAGCGGATCGGCGACGATGGAACCGAGGTCCTGGCCCTTCTTCTGCCATTCGGCCAGCGGGAGCTTCTTGTCGGTGAACGTCACCGGACGGCGGGAGACATCCCAGTAGACGTTGTCCCTGTTGAGGAAGTTGGCCGTCGTGCCGGTCCAGTTGCTGCCGAGCAGCTCGCCGCGGTCGAAGACGATGATGTTCTTCTCGAACGTGAAGGAAAGGTGGTCTTCGGCGCGGCTGCGTTTGACCTGATATTCTTCGGAGAAGGCGAAGACGTTGTTCCGGATGATGTTATCCTTGCCGTAATGCTGATGGAAGCCGCCGTCGGTGGTATCGTAGGTGACGTTGCCTTCCATCGTGATGCCCGTGCTGCCTTCGTCGGTGTAGAGGCCCCAGCCGCCGTAAGTGAAGCAGGTCACGTCATGGATGAGGTTATGGCTGACCGAGGTGCCTTCGGACGGGCCTAGCGTATAAACGCCCCCCATGTCGCTGAGCAGGCCTTTGCCCAGGTGGTGGAGGTGATTCCACTCGATATGGTTGCGCTTGGCGTTGCTCGGCGCGTAGCCCCAGCGCCAGCCGACCGACACGGCCGAGTAGAAGAAGTCCGAGATTTCGTTATGCGTGACCTCGTTGTCGGAAGAACTGCCGACCCAGACGCCGACCGCGCAGGGGAAGATCAGGCCGCCGTCGCGGATGATGTTGTTATGGACGCGATGGTGGCTCGCATGGTTCTCCGGCTTGGGCTCGTCGTTGAGCGTCCCGACTTTCACGCCGCCCGCGCCGAGGTCGGTGATGAGGCATTTCTCGATCGTCACCTCGCGGGTGCCGCGTCCGAGCGAGAAGCCGTAGCTGCCGACGTGCGAGAGTTCGCAGCCGACGAAGGAGACCTGCGTGGCGTGCTCCAGCGTGATCACGCCGTCCACGGTGCGCACGGCGGCCTGGTTCGGTGCGGCGGTCGCGAGCGAGGGCAGGCCTTTTGCGTGGCGGAAGGCGAGGCCGCGGAAGCTGAGATGGCGGACCTTGTCGCCGGGCTTGCCGACGAAGGTCAGGAGCTTTTCCGACACCGGGGTGACTCCGCGGAGGCGGCCGGCGTCTTCGCCGGGGCGAGGCTGGTAGGTCAGCTTTCCTTGGCGGCTGAGGAACCACTCGCCGGGTTCGTCGAGCAGCGAGGGCAGGTTCTCGATGACGACGCCCGTGTGGTGATCGAAGGCGGTGTTTGCTTTCTGGGCAGGCCCACGGACCTTGAGCAGGCCGGAGGAAGGGTCGGCCGACTCGACGCGGCTGCGGGTGGAGTCCCACTTATGGTAGAACGTCACGACGGCGTCCTGCGCTTCTGCGGGACCGACTTCGGCGAAGGCGTCGAGTTCCTTCGGGTCGAGGCGGAGGGTCTGTTCTGTGATGCCGGGGGTCGCCGCGGCGCCGGATAGCGGAGCCTCTTGTTCGATGCTGCGCAGGAAGCGGGTGCCGGGATGGCTCGTGCGGGCGCGGGTGGCCCGTCGCTCGCCGACCCAGAGCTGTTCGAAATGTTCGGTGCCGGCGGGGACCTGGAGCGTCCAGCGACCGTCTTGGCCGACTTCGAAGCCGGGCAGTTCCTTGCCGCCAGAAATCACCACGACCGCCCCGGGGGCGGCTTCGTAGGAGATGCCTCGGCCGGCTTCGCCGGAATCACGTTCGTCGAAAGCGACCGCTTGGGTGATCCGGTAGGTGCCGGCGGTGAAGACGACGCGGACGGGCTCGGCCAAGGGGCGGGGGAGCTTGCGGACCGCCTGACGCGCGCCTTCGAGCGAGGCCAGCGGGGCGTCGGCCCGACCGGACGCCCGGTCATCGCCGTCGGGAGCGACATGCAGGTCGAGGGCTTGCGCGGCGCAAGGTAGCAGGAACCCGAGCAACAGGCAGAGACGGAAAGGCATGGTTACCCCGACAAGACCGATCGAGGGCGGTTCCCTCAAGCCTTCTTAGCGACGTAGAAGCGGGTCTCGCCGGCGAACTCGCGGACCAGCGGCCCGTCTGCGGCGACTTCGGTGCTCAGCGGACACTCGATGACTTCGAAGCCGGTTTCTGCCAGCTCCGCGCGCGTCTCCTGCTCCGTGCTGCTGTGGATGAACACCGGAGACGTGTCGCTCTCGTGCCAGCGATCGCCGGGAATGACGTCGGCGGGCCTCGCTTCCTTGGCCCAGTAGGCGGCGTTGGCGCCTTTCTCGCGATCGGAAGCCGTGAACAGGAAGATGCCGCCGGGGCGGAGGACGCGATGGATCGAGCGCATCGCCGCGAGGCGATGGTCACGGCTCGGCAGGCACATCAATCCGTTGAAAGCGAAAATGGCGTGGTCGAACGAGGCGTCCGGATAGCTGAGATCCGTCGCGTCCTGCTGTTCGACACAGTGCTCCCAGGATGCGTCGTGGTCGGCGAGGACGGCGCGGGCGAGGCTGACCATGATCGGCGAGAAGTCGGTCGCCACGACGTCAGGGTAGCCCGCTTGGCGCAGGCCGAGCACCACGCGGCCGCCCCCGCAGCCGAGTTCGAGCACGCGGCCGGACTTCGGGAGGTGGCGTTCGATGAGCACGCGTTCCGAGGCCCAGAGGCCCACCCGGACCGCGGCCCGGGCGTAATGCAGGGCCGTCTCGGTCTCGAGCCAGTGGGCCTGCGGGTCGCGTTCCATGCGGACACGCAAGCGAAACTTGCCTCCGAGGCAATCGCAGGAACACTCGCCCGCATGTTCCGGTTGTTCTTCCTCGCCTTGGCTCTCGGGCTCGTCGCCTGCGACAGCCGCCGTCCGGAGGCCGCCCCGGCGCGGGAGCTCGGGCTCGAGACCCGTTTCCCCATCCGGATGGGCGTCGTGCTCACCCAGCTGCGGGTGGCCATCTCCGACCTGGAGAAGGCGCGCGGACTCATGGGAGTCGCCAAGCTGGAGGAAGCCGAGGGCATGGCTTTCCTTTACGATGAGGACGGCGAGATGAGCTTCTGGATGAAGAACACCTTGATCGACCTCGACATCGCGTTCGTCGGCCGGGACGGCACGGTCTTGGAAGTCCGCACCATGACGGCGGGCGACACCGAGACCACGACTTCGCTCACGAAGCAGGCGCGTTTCGCGGTCGAGATGCGCGCGGGTTGGTTCCGCGACTTCGGCGTCAAGCCGGGCGACAAGGTGAACCTCGAAGACCTCCGCGCGGCGGTGCGCGGCCGAGGTTACGACGTGAAGAAGTTCCTGCCCTGAGCTCAGAGCGAGCGCCAGAGGAACAGCAGTCCCGCGGCGCCGGCGAGCACGAGCAGGACGAAGGCGAGGGCCAGACGTTCGGCGGCCGTGGTCCGGAAGATCCTCATGCGCGCGGAGCGAGCCTTGCGGCGGCTTCGCGCAGGAAGCCCGTGAGGCGGAGCAGGAAGAAGGGCGAAGGCGTGCCGGCGACCGGCGCGAGGGCCTGTTCGGCCGCGGCGATCTCGGCGTCGAGGCGACGGAAGGACTCGCGCCAGGAGGCGGCGGAGATCAGTTTCCGGGCGTCGCCGCCGGCCCGCAGGGGCGTCAGGAAGCCTTTGCCCGTGATGTCGCGTTCGAGCAGCATCGGCAAGGTCAGCTTGCCGCTGGCGGCGTCGGTGCCGAGCGTCTTGCCCGCCTTGGAGTCATCCTGCAGCAGGTCGACGAGGTCGTCGTAGATCTGGTAGGCGATGCCGAGGTGGCGGCCGAAGAGGGCGCAGGCGTCGACGTGTTCCGTCGGGCGGTCGGCGAGGAGCGCGCCGATGCGGCAGGCGCCTTCGAACAGCTCGGCGGTCTTCAGGCGGATGTGGCGGTAGTAGTCCTCGAGGGAGAGGTCGTCCTGGCCGCGGGAGAACGTCTGGCAGACCTCGCCGGAGCAGACCTCGCGGGAGGCGCGGGCGACGATGCGGCAGAGCTCGGGGGTGGGGTGGTCGGCGGCCAGCACGAGGGCGTGGGCGAAGAGGGCGTCGCCGAAGAGCACCGCCGCGTGGGCGCCGTGGGTGCGATTCGGGGTGGCGCTGCCGTGTCGGGTGTCGGCGCCGTCGAGGACGTCGTCGTGCACCAGCGTCGCCAGATGGACCAGTTCGATGATGCCGGCTCCGCGGACCAGGGCGGGGGGAGGAGGGCCGCCGGCGCCGGCGCCGAAGGCGAGCAGGGGACGGAGCCGCTTGCCCGGGTGGGCGAGCACGTCGCGGACCATCGGACGGACCTCAGGTTCGAACGCCAGTTCCTGCTCCGCGAGGAATTGCTCGAGGGCCGCGAAATGGGCTTCTAGGCCGGCGTGCAGCGGGGAGGACACGCCGCAATCTGCGGACGATGCCGCCCCTGCGCAAGCGCAGGATGCGGATTGTCCCGGTCAGGGGACGAACTTCGTCTCGACCGAGATGATCTGCTTGCCGGTGCTGGCGCAATCCGCGCACGGGATACGCTTGTCGACCAGCTGACCTTTCTGGGCCTCGCGGGTGAAGCCGAGGCCGCCGCACTTCTTGCAAGGAATCGTCTCGTTGGTCGTCGCACTGAGTTCGGCGCCGGCGGTGATCGCTTCGACGAAGCGTTGCAGGCCGGCGGGGGATTCTTCGAGCGTCACGCATTCGACGAACGCTTCCCGGCGAAGGGTCAGGCGACGGCCCTTGAGCGGGGCGAAGTCAGGCGTGAAGAGGATCGCCACCGCGCCGACATGCATGCCTTTGATCGTCCCCGTGTCGCCGGCTTTGGCGGGTTTCTCGAGCAGGAGGAGGGCCATCGTGTCGACGCCGGCGGCGAGGGCCTCGTTGGGGCCGGCGGCGGGCCAGGCGGCCTTGGCGAGGTAGCGGTTGTCGCCGAGGTCCTGCAGGACCGAGTAGGTCACCGGGGTCACGTAGCCGAGGGCCTTGCTCGAGCCGGCGGGGGAGCCGTCGACGATGCTCTGAGAGGCGAAGGCCGAGTAGAGGCGCTGCAGTTCCTTCGTGGTCTCGGCCGAGCCCAGGCGATTCAACTTCGAGAGCTGGAAGGTGCGGGTCGTCTTGGCCTCAGGCAGCGACGAAGGACGGAACGGAGAGATCTGCACCGAGTCGTCGACGAACTCGTCCGAGATGCCGGCGGCGGCCGGGGCGGCGGTCGCCGGAGCCGCGGCCGGAGCGGGCTCCGCGGAGACCTTGGTGCCGAAGGGGGTCGTCTGGGCGACGAGCGGCAGGGCGAGGAGGCTGAGGAGGAGTCTTAGCTTCATGGGTTTAGTCGAGGGAACTCAGGTCGCCTTCGGCGGGCGGCGGGGTGGACTTAGGCTTGTTCGTCGCGGAGGAACCCAGGGCCGGGGTCGAAGGCGTCACCGGATCGACGGAGCGGGCCGGGCGATAGCCGTCGTCGTCCTCATCGTCGTCTTCATCGTCGTCCGGGAGATCATCGTCTTCCGGGTTGGGCTTGTCGCCGCGGGCGACGCGTTTGCGGCGCACGATGACCGTGCCCACGCCGACGGCGGCCAGGTAGAATCCGAACAACACCCCGGTCATCACAATCAGGGAGATCGGTTCGGCGATGGGCGTGATCAGCGCGACAAGCAGCATGATGCCGACCAGCATTCCGCGCCACGATTTCAAGAGGGTGCGAGGGCGGATGAGTTCGAGCCACATCAGGATGATGAGCGCGAGCGGGAATTGGAAAGTCAGGCCGGTGAGGAGGCACATCATCACCACGAAGGCGTAGTAATCCGAAGCCTGCCAGGTCACCTCCATCTTCATTCCTTCTGCAAAGTGCTGCCAGATCTGGATGGACATCGGGCTTAGCCAGTAGAAGGCCAGGGCTGCACCGAGGAGGAAAAGCACGAGCGCGGCACCGCAGAAAGGGACCAGCCCGCTCTTCTCCCTGTCCGTGAGGGCCGGTCCGACGAAGCGGGCCGTCTCGTAGAGGAAGACGGGAGAGGCGACGGCCACGCCGACGCCGAAAGCGGCATACATGAGCACTTTCCAGACGCCCATGAAGGTGAATTCTTTCAGCTCACCCATGTTTGCCAGTCCGGGGCCGGGTTCGCTGAGCGCAAAAGCCAGGGGCGAAGTCTCGGGATGTTTGGCCCATTCGAGGGGTAGGCTCAGCAGGGCGGGGGTTTCACGGTAGAAAATAAGGGCGGCAACCATCCCGATAGCGAACACTGTCACGACGCGGATGAGCGAGACGCGGAGGTCGTCCAGGTGCTCCAGGAACGTCATCTCGCTCCGGGGTTTGTTGCGGCGAATGAGGGTGGAAAGCATGAGGGGGTTCAGTCCTTGCGGAGTAGGTCCTTGATGACGTCAAGGCTCAGGGCGGACGAGACGGAGTCTGATTCGCTCAGGAGCTTACGCAACATCTCAGACTTGGACTTTTGGAGCTCCATGACGCGTTCTTCGATGGTTCCGGCCGCGATCAGCTTGATGCTGGTCACCGTACGGGTCTGGCCGATGCGGTGGGCGCGGTCCGTGGCCTGGGCCTCGGCGGCGGGGTTCCACCAGGGGTCGAAATGGATGACCGTGTCGGCGCCGGTCAGGTTGAGGCCGGTGCCGCCGGCCTTGAGCGACATGAGCATCACCGGGATGCTCGGGGTCGAATTGAACTTATCGCAGACCCCTTGGCGGTCCTTGGTGGAGCCGTCGAGGTAGCAATAGGGGATGTCGCGGTCCTCGAGGGCTTCCTTGAGGAGCTGGAGGGCCGTGACGAAGGTCGAGAAGACCAGCATGCGGTGGCCGGCGTCCTTGGACTCTTCGACGAGCTCGAGGAAGGCCTGGAGCTTGGCCGAATCGGCCTCGGCCAGCTTCGGGTCGAGGATGCGCGGGTCGGCGCAGATCTGGCGGAGGCGCAGCAGCTGGTTGAAGGCCGCCATCTGGATGCGGGCCTGGGTGGCGCCGCCCATCTCCATCTCGAAGATCTCCTGGCGGGTGGACTCGAGGATCTCGTCGTAGATCTTCTTCTGGTTGTCCTCGAAGTCGCAGTAGACGATCTGCTCGATCTTGGCCGGCAGCTCGGGGGCGACCGCGACCTTGGAGCGGCGCAGGATATAAGGGGCGGCCATCTGCAGCAGACGGTCGTCGTGCCACTTGCGTTCGTCGGCCTGGACGCGTTCCTCGGGCTTGGGCAGGTAGCCCGGCATCAGGAAGCCGAAGAGGGAACGGAGGTCCTCCAGCGAGTTCTCGACGGGCGTGCCCGTGAGGATGTAGCGGCCCTTCGCCACGAGCTGCTTGACCGCCTTGGCGGCCTGCGCGCGCGGGTTCTTGATGTTCTGCCCTTCGTCGCAGATCGCCGCGCCCCAGGCCACGGCGGTGAACGCGGCGACGTCGCGCGAGAGCGTGCCGTAGGAGGTGATGACGAGGTCGAAGCGCTGCAGGTAGTCCGGCGCGGTGAAGCGGTTCTGGCCGTGGTGGGCGAGGACCTTGAGCGAAGGGGTGAAGCGACGGGCTTCGCGGCGCCAGTTCTCGACGAGCGAGGCGGGGCAGACCACGAGGCAGGGGCCGTCTTCGTGGCGGTGCTGGCGCAGGGCCTCCATGAACGCCAAGGCCTGGACGGTCTTGCCGAGGCCCATTTCGTCGGCGAGGAGGCCGCCGAGGGAGTTGTTATGGATGTGCCAGAGCCAGGCCACGCCGACCTGCTGGTAGATGCGGAGCATCTTGCCCAGCTCCTCGCGGATCGGGGCGGGCTGGAGCTTCGAAAGGTTGCGGATCGCGGAGGAGCGCTGGCTCCACGTCTCGGGCGGGGCGAAGGCGGCCTGCAGCTCCTCGGCGATGGCGTCGGCGCTCGCGAGGTCGGCGTACCCGATCTTCAGGTTGAGGTCCAGGTCCACGTCGCGCTTGGCCTCGCCGGTGATGCGACGCTGGGCGTTGCGGATCGACTCCATCAGCTCCGGCGTGATGAGGCGCGGGCCGCGGTCGGTGTAGAAGAACATGCGCCCGCTGGAGAGGGCTTCCTGGATGACCTTCGGAGACTTGCCTTCGGGGTCGATGCCGATGGCGAAGCGGTAACCGTCGTTCTCCTCGGACGCGTCGCACTTCGCCTTGGCCAAGTCGACGTTGCGCAACGAGTGGGACAGGTTGTGCGTGAAGAACGCGTCGTTGTCCGTCATCAGCAGCTTATGGTGCCGGGCGAGGAAGTTGAGCACCTGGATGGTGCCGGCGAGATACCATTCGCGGGTGGTCGTCTCGAGGGTGAAGCCGCTGCGCTGCAGGACGTCGCGGAGTTCGGCGACCGGGCCGGAGGACTGCTGGGGCAGGCGGATGCGCAGCCACTTCATCGAGCCGTCGACCCACGGGCGGTCTTCGCGGCCGCGTTCCTGGGAGCGGACTTCCTGTTCTTCCGGGCCGTCGTCGGGCGTCTCGCCGGCGGCGTTGGTCTGCGGCGTGGCGACGGGTTCGTCGAGGTGCTCGTGGACCTTGTCGAGGTGGTCGCCGTCCCACGCGAGCGGGGTCTCCGGCGCGTTGGCCATGCGGAAGATCTTGAGGCCTTTGCCGATCGCGAGGAGCTGGCGCAGGTGGCGGCGGGTCAGCGGCAGGATGCCCTGCAGCTTGCCGTGGCAGAGGTTCTCGAGGATCGCCAGGAAGAAGACCGTGTCGGGCTCGACGGTCCAGGCCTTGCTGCGGTCGAGGTTTTCCGGAGCGACCTGGGCGCCGTCGACGCGCAGTTCGAGGCGGCAGATGATCTCGTCGCGCGCGGCGGCGGTCGCGATGTTCGGCGGCACGATGAAGCGCACCTCGACGGGAGTGCCGCGTTTTTCCGAAAGGGTGAGGGATTTGAGCCGGGGTCCTGCCGGGGTCGCTTCCGCTTGCTTTGATTTTTCCTTCTTCGTGTCAGCCGTCATCTCCTTGGTCGTCGCGGTCGTCGGCGGTTTGCCGGGCGGGGCGGCCGGTCTGGCCGGCGCCGCGGGCTCGGCTTTCAGGTAGCCTTCCTTGGCGGCGAGCACGAGGTAGGCGGCCACGGAGTGCACGCAAAGTTTCCTGCGGCCGACGGAGACGTCGCAGCCGCATTCGTTGCGCTGGAAGGTCACGGAGCGGAGGTTCCAGCGGGCTTCGCGGGACTCGGTACCGTCGTCGACCAGCGCTTCCGCGACCGGGGGAGTCCAGAGCGCCTTCTTCACCTTGCCCTTGGCCACCAGCTCCTTGGCGAGGAGCACGGTCGCACCGCCGGCGAGATCGATGAGATCGTCCTCGGAGATGTTGGGCAACGGCTGACGCGGCGCCATGGAGAGGGTGTGCGGTGAAAAGCGACGTCCGAAAGGACGCGCCAAAGGAGGAAAAACCTAGCGGTAAGACGTATCGCCTAGACGGCGACGTCTTGGACCGGGACTCCTGGGTGCATCTCGAAGATGCCTACGGGGGTCGTCGGGCCTGTCATCACGATGGAATAATCCTCACCGATGCCAATGATAATCTGACCTCCGGGCATATTAACCGTCAAATCCGCGTCAACCAGGCCCATTTTGCGGGCCACGGCGGCCGAAGCCGAGGAGGAGGAGCCGGAAGCCATGGTGTAGCCGGCCCCGCGCTCCCAGATCTCGATCCGCACGTTCTTACGGTCGACGATCTTCATGAACTGCACGTTGGTGCGGTTGGGGAAGTTGGGGTGCGTCTCGAGGTGCGGGCCGTAGGTCTTGGCGAGGTCGGGCGTCAGGTCGTCCACCGGGATCACGCAGTGGGGGTTGCCGACGGTGGCCGCCCAATACTTGAAGGTCTTGCCGAGGACGGTGATCTCTTCGCCGAGGACTTCGCGGTCGGCGCCGACGTGCGGGATCACCGGGGCGCGGAAGGAGACCTTGCCCATCTCGACGCGGATGCGGGCGCCTCCGTCGAAGACCTCGCAGCGGACGATGCCGCCGAGGGTGTGCAGGCGGAACTCCTGGCCTTCCTTGATGCGCTTGGTCTCAAGGAGGTGGCGGCAGAAGATGCGGATGCCGTTGCCGGACTTCTCGGCTTCGGAGCCGTCGGGGTTGAGGATGCGCAGGCCGAAGGTGCCGTCGTCGCGTTCGATCGGACCGTAGAGGATGCCGTCGGACCCGAGGCCGAAGTGACGGTGGCAGACCTTGCGGATGGCTTCGGCCGAAAAGAGGGAGGGGCAGTCCGTGGGCTCGAGCACCAGGTAGTCGTTGCCGAGGGCGTGGTATTTGGCGAAACGCATGTTAGCCCTCTGATTGAGGTCGAAAGGCCTGCTTGGCAAGCAAGGGGTGGCATATCTGTCGGCTTGGTTTCCGCCGGCCAAGGGCTTACAAGACTCCCATGCGCCTTCTACCCCTGGTTGCCCTGTCCTGCGTGCTCTCCGTCTTCGCGGCCGAGAAGCGTCCTCCGAACATCGTGCTGCTCTACTCCGATGACATCGGCTGGGGCGACCTCGGTTGCTACGGGGCGAAGGCGATCCCGACCCCGCACCTCGACCGGCTCGCCTCGCAGGGCACGCGCTTCACCTCCGGCTACTGCACCTCCGCGACTTGCACGCCTTCGCGCTACTCGCTGCTGACCGGCGAATACGCCTGGCGCCGTCAAGGCACCGGCGTGCTCCCGGGCGACGCCCGTCTCATCATCAAGCCGGGACGCCCGACGATGGCCGCCAGCCTGGCCAAGCTCGGCTACGTCACCGGCGTCGTCGGCAAGTGGCACCTGGGTCTCGGCGAGGGAGACGTCGATTGGAACAAGAAGATCGACCCTTCGCCGAACCAGATCGGCTTCGCCTACTCCTTCATCATGGCCGCGACCGGAGACCGCGTGCCGACCGTCTTCGTGGAAGACGGCTCGGTCGTCGGCCTCGACCCGAAGGATCCCATCGAGGTGAGCTACAAGCAGCCTTTCCCGGGCGATCCCGACCTGAAGACGGACGCCGAGCGGGCGAAGCTCAAGATGGACTGGTCCCACGGACATAACATGGCCCTCGTCAACGGCGTCGGCCGCATCGGGTGGATGAAGGGCGGCAAGGCGGCCCTCTGGAACGACGAGACGATGGGCGACACCTTCGCCGACAAGGCCTGCGGTTTCATCGCCCGCAACAAGGATAAGCCTTTCTTCCTCTATTACGCTTCGCACGAGAACCACGTCCCGCGCGTCCATCATCCTCGTTACGCCGGCAAGACACCGCTCGGCCCGCGTGGCGACGCGGTGGTCGCCTTCGACGACCAGGTCGGCCGCATCCTTGCCGAACTCGACAAGCAGGGGCTCGTCCAGAACACCTTGGTGATCTACACCTCCGACAACGGCCCGGTGCTCGACGACGGATACAAGGACCAGGCCGTCGAGCGGAACAAGGCCGCCGCCCATGCGCCCGCCGGCCCCTTCCGCGGAGGCAAATACAGCATCCTCGAGGGCGGCACGCGAGTGGGGTTCATCGCCCGTTGGCCAGGCCATACGCCCGTCGGCAAGGTCTCCGACGCCCTGATCTCGCAGGTCGATCTGCCCGCGGTCTTCACCAAGGTCGCCGGCGGCGATCCGGCGGAATTCCTGAAGCTCGACTCCGTCGACTCCTCTGCGGCGCTGACGGGCGGCCAGGGGCGTGAGACCCTCATCTCCAGCACGCAGGGCAATCATCTCTCGATCCGTGACGCCCGCTGGAAGTTCATCTCCGGCGTCGGCGCCCCCGGCAAGGGCAAGAAGGCCCAAGGCCCGCTCGTCGACCTCCTTGGCTCCGAGGCCGAGCAAAAGAACGACAGCCGCGACCAGGCCGGCCCGCGCCTCTTCGACCTGCAGAACGACCCCGGCGAACGCAAGAACGTCGTCAAGGAGCACCCCGAGGTCGTCGCCCGTCTCAAGGCCTTGCTCGAGGCCCAGCGCGCGAAGGGCGTCGGACAGCCGTTACCGAACTAATCGCTCGATTAATCTGCGACCGCTGCCTTCTCCCGACTTGAAGCGGGAGAGGGAAGGGTGATGCTCGGCGCATGAGCCAGACCCCTCTCCGCGTCCTCTGCGTCGGCGCCGGCCACATGGGCCGTTCGCACGCCCTCGCTTATCACAAGCTGCCTGGCTTCCAGATCGTCGGGCTCGTCACCCGCTCCGCGGAGTCCCGCGCTAAGCTCAATGCGGAGCTCGGCGGCGGTTACGCGGAATACGGCGACTTCCATGCCGCGCTCAAGGCGACCAAGCCGGACGCGGTGTCCATCTCCAGCTACCCGGACACCCATGCCGAGTATGCCGTCGCCGCGCTCGAGGCCGGCTGCCACGTCTTCGTGGAGAAGCCCCTCGCCGTAACCGTCGCCGAAGCCGAGCAGATCGTCGCCAAGGCCAAGGCCATGAAGCGCAAGGTCGTCATCGGTTACATCCTGCGCCACCATCCGGCCTGGACGCAGTTCATCAAGACGGTGCAGACGCTCGGCAAGCCGCTCGTCATGCGCATGAACCTCAACCAGCAGAGCTACGGCGACATGTGGAACACCCATAAGTCCCTCCTGAAGACCTGCAGCCCCGTGGTCGACTGCGGCGTGCACTACGTCGACGTGATGTGCCTCATGACCGGCAGCCGCCCCGTGCGCGTCTCCGGCATCGGCGCCCGCCTCACCGAGGACATGCCGGCCGGCCAGATCAACTACGGCCACCTGCAGGTCACTTTCGCCGACGGCTCCGTTGGCTGGTATGAAGCCGGGTGGGGTCCGATGATGTCCGAAGAGGCCTTCTTCGTGAAGGACGTCATCGGCCCGAAGGGCTGCGTCTCGATCGTCGCCGGCAAGGCCGCGCAGGCGGGCAATTCGGCCGACGTCGATTCCCACTCCGCCGCGCAGGCCCTCAAGGTCCATTCTTCGCAGCTCGGTCCCGACGGCAAGTTCACCCAGCCCGACCAGATCGTCCCGACCGACGCCGATCCCGGCCACGACGGCCTCTGCGAGCGCGAGCAGGTCTACTTCGAGAAGGCGATCCGCGAGGATCTCGACCTGACCGCGCACATGGAGGACGCCGTCAACTCGATGCGCATCGTCGCCGCGGCCGACCAGTCCTTCCGCGAAGGCCGCACGATCGACCTCTGAGCGGCGATGGCGCACCCGAACCTCGTCTTCATGGGCGTCTGCGGCTGCGGCAAGAGCACCGTCGCCGAGCTGTACGCCCGGCGCACCGGCGCGACGCTCATCGAGGCCGACGTCTTCCATCCGGCGGCCAACGTCGCGAAGATGAGTTCGGGCGTTCCGTTGACGGACGAAGACCGCGCGGGCTGGCTCGCGGCCATGGCCGATCGGCTCGCCGAAGGGAAATCCCGGGGCGAGGCGATGGTCGTCACCTGTTCCGCGCTGAAGCTGGCCTACCGGGATCGTCTGCGCCAAGGCGACCCAGACCTCTTCTTCGTCTTCCTCGACGGCAGCCAGGAGCTGCTGCAGGCGCGCCTTGACGCCCGCAAGGGTCACTTCATGCCGCCGGGGCTGCTGGGCAGCCAGCTCGCCACGCTCGAGCGGCCGAACCTCGCCACCGAGCGTTGCCTGCGCGTCAGCATCAGCCTTTCGCCGGAGCAGATCTGCGCGACCGTGGCCGTGGCCATGCGGCGCTTCGCCTGAAAAGCAGAAGGCCCGCTTGCGCGGGCCTTCGGGGGACGGTTCGGAGGCTTACTTCTTCCAGTTGACCTTGGAGGGCTCGATGACGCTCGTCTTCTCGAGGGTCGGGAAGCCTTCCGGCACGGGCAGGGTGACCTTGCCCGTCGCGGCCCACTCGGTGGAGCGGGCGAGGATGGTCTGGAAGCCCACGCAGTGCAGGGCGTCGTGGCTGGTGTCCGCGGACATGATGTGGCCCATGGAGGTCGTGACCACGCGACCCTTGTTGAAGGGGGCGTACCAGACCATCGGCTCATGCATGTCGGTGCCGCCGAACTCCGGCTTGGAGAAGGAGCTCGAGAGCACGTGCATGTGGTCGGCGCTGCCGCGCATGCGGTGGTAGAGCTCGTCGGTGGCGTGGAGCCACTCCGCGGGCAGGCCCTGCATGATCGGGTGAGCGGCGTCGCGGGTCTTGAGGCTGAAGACGTGCTTGGGTCCGTGGCCGGAGCCGAAGCCCTTGTCCTGGATCTTCTCCTCGGCGTCGACGAGCGCGACGGCCTGGCCGGTCTTGTCGTCCACGGCGATGCGCTTGCCGAAGGTGGCGCCGCGCCAGCCGCAGCAGATCATCTCGTTGAAGTTGTCCCAGCCGGTGAAGGCGTTGTTCGCGGCGTGCACGTTGACGAGGCCGCCGCCGTTCATGACGAACTCGGTGAAGGAGTCCTTCATCGCGGTGCCCCATTCCGGACCGTTGTAGTTGTTCACGATGACCTGGTGGTCGGCGAACTTCGGTGCCCACTGCTCCCATTCGGCGGCGTGGGCCTGCACGAAGGCGGCCTCCTCGGCGTTCCACTCCTTCATCGCGGCGTCGAAGGCCTTCTTGGCGGCGGCGTCACCGGGCTTGGGGCGGGCGGGCTTGGGCTTGGCGAAGCCCGCGGGGGCGGTGGCGACGGTCACGACGAAGCGTCCCGTGGCCTCGAGCGTGGCCTTGGTGGACGCGGTGGTGCGGATCCAGTCGTGGTTGTTGCGGCCGTCGAGGATCAGGACGCGGATCTTGTCCGCGGCCCCGAGGGGCAGGGTGAGGAGGGCGAGCAGGCTGAAGAGCCCGAGCTTGAGCAGGGATTTCATGGGGAGGCCTTCATTGGACGGTTTTCCCGAGGACGGGCGAGTGTTTTCATTGCCGGTCCAAGGAACGGTAATGGATGGCCTCCAGCAGATGTGCCGTGGCGATGCGGTCCGTCTCGGCGAGGTCGGCGATGGTCCTGGCCACCCGCAGGATGCGGTCGTAAGCCCGGGCCGAAAGGCCGAGTTTCTCCATGGCCTGTTGCAGAAGGTCGCCCTGTGCCCGCTCGAGGGCGCAGTATTCGCGGAGTTCCCGGCCGCCGAGCAGCGCGTTGCAGCCGCCGGCCCGTGCGCCGAACCGCCGCCGCTGCCGTTCCCGCGCGGCTTCGACCCGGGCGCGCATCGCCGCCGAGGCCTCGCCCGGCGCGGCGTCGCGCAGTTCTTCCAGCGTCAGCGCGGGCGCCTCGACCTGGATGTCGATGCGGTCCAGGAGCGGACCCGAGACCTTGCCGCGGTATTTGCGCACCTGCGTCGGCGAGCAGCGACATTCGCGTCGACGGTCGCCGAGATGTCCGCAGGGACAAGGATTCATCGCTGCGACGAGCATCAGCCGGGAGGGCAGCGTGACCTTGGCCGCCGCGCGCGAGACCGTGACCTGTCCGTCCTCGAGCGGCTGACGGAGCACCTCCAAGGCCGAGCGTCGGAACTCCGGCAGCTCGTCGAGGAAGAGCACGCCGAGGTGCGCCAGCGAGACTTCGCCGGGCCCGGGGATGCTGCCGCCGCCGATGAGGCCGATGTCGCTGATGGTGTGGTGCGGCGAGCGGAACGGCCTCTGCCATCCGCGCCGTCCTTCGGCGAGGCCCGTGCCGGCGGCGGAATGCACGCCGAGGATCTCGAGGAATTCTTCGGCATCCGGGCGAGGCAGGATGGTCGGGATGCGCTTCGCGATGAGCGATTTCCCTGAACCAGGCGGGCCGATCATGAGCAGGTTATGTCCGCCGGCCGCGGCTACCTCCACCGCCCGCCGAACCGCCAGCTGGCCTTTCACCTCCGCGAAGTCCGGCTGACCGTCAGGGACGGCCGTCTCCGCCGGCGGGGGTGAGAGGGGCGTGACCCGCTGTTCACCGGTGAGGAAGCGCAAGGTTCCGTCCAACGTGTCGGCGGGGATGGCTTCGACGCCGCCCACGAGCGCGGCTTCCTCGGCCGAGGCCCTGGGCAGGATGACGCCGCGGAGTCCTGACTTCCGGGCCAGGATCGCCATCGCCACGCCGCCGCGGAGGGGACGGGTCGCGCCGCTCAGGCCGAGTTCGCCGGCGATGAGGTAATGCCGCAGGAACGCGCGGTCGAGCTGACCCGTGGACGCCGCGATGCCGAGGGCGATCGGCAGGTCGTAGATCGCGCCTTCCTTCTTCAGGTCGCCCGGGGCGAGGTTGATCGTCGTGCGCGTCTCCGGGAGCCGCAGGCCGCTGTTCTGGAGGGCGGACTGGACGCGTTCCTCGGATTCCTTGACCGCGGCGTCGGGCAGGCCGACCAGCCAGAGGCCGAGTTCGCCTTTCTCGCCGGTGTTCACTTCGATCTCGACCGGGACGGCTTCGACTCCGACCAAGGCGGCCGAACGGATGATGGAAAGCATGGGGGAGGGCAGGCCGAAGCCCGGCCGGGGACAACCTCCGAGCCATGGGGTGCTTTTCTCGGCACAACTTACTATTGCCGAGCGGCTTGCTTCGGCAACTTCTGGGGGTTGCCGGTGTCATATGCTTACCTTTCCCATGAACGTCCGTCTTCTCGCCCTGTTGCTGGCTTTTTCGCCCTGGTGCGCGCGCGCGCAGGTCGCGCCGTTCCTGGAGAAGCATTGCGTCGAGTGCCATGACGGCGAGGTCAAGAAAGGCGGCCTGGATCTGACGACGCTGAAGCCCGACCTTTCCGACCGACGTGCCTTCGAGGTCTGGACCAAGGTCCATGACCGCGTCGCTTCCGGCGAGATGCCGCCGAAGAAGAAGGCGCGCCCCGAAGCCGGCCAGCAGTCGGCCTACCTCGGCGGGCTCGCGGCGTCGCTGGCGAAGCAGGATGCCGCGCGCATCGCGGCGGAGGGGCGTTCGGTCGAACGCCGCATGAACCGCTTCGAGTATGAGAACGCCCTCCGCGACCTGCTCCGGGCGCCGTGGCTCGACATCAAGGAGTCCCTGCCCGAGGACACCGACGCGCATCGCTTCAACAAGACCGGCGCGGCCTTGGATGTCTCGCATGTCCAGATGCAGCGTTACCTCTCCGCGGCGGAAGAGGCCCTGCGCTCGGCGTTCGTCTCTTCGGTCGCTCCGGACGAAAGCAAGAGCCACCGCCATTACGCCCGCCAGCAGGGCGGTTACGTGGGCCGGATGAAGTTCTCCGAGTTCAATCAGTCGCCCGAACGCGCGACGTTCCCAACTCTCGGCTTCGTCGGTCAGCCTGAGGTCCGCGCCGGTCGCGCCCCGGCGACGGTGGGGAAGTCCAACCCGGCTTTGCGCGACGAAGAAGGCGTCGGCGTCGTCCACGGTTCCTACGAGCCCGTGGAGCCTTTCTTCGGCACCTTCCGCGCGCCGCAGTCCGGACGTTACCTCGTGAAGCTCTGCGGCCACTCGGTCTGGGTCGGTCCCGGTACGACGAAGTCCAAGGGCAAGGTCCGCTGGCAGATTCCCGACCTCGACAACATCAGCAAGGGACGACGACCCGAGCCGGTGACGGTCTATGCGCTGACCCCTCCGCGCGTGCTGCGCCGCATCGGCACGATCGACCTCGGCGCCGACGTCACCGTCGCCGAACTGGACGTCTACCTCAAGGCCGGCGAGAGCATCCAGATCGACGTCACCCGCTTCTTCCGTTCCCGTCCCGGCGCCTCGCGCGCGCAGAATCCCCTCGCCACGCCCGAAGGTCAGCCCGGCCTGGTCATGCGCTGGATCGACGTCAAGGGGCCGCTGTCTCCTCAGTGGCCCGCCGCCCCTTACGCCGTCTTGTTCGACGACCTGCCGGCCAAGCCGGTGAAAGGCGGGGCTCTGCCGTACGTCGTCGTGCCGAAGGATCCGGCGGCCGACGCCGAACGTCTCCTGCGCCGTTTCGTCCGTCTGGCCTATCGTCGCCCCGTGTCCGCCGCGGAGGAAGCGCGTTTCCTGCCCGTGATCCGCGGGGCGCTGGCTTCGGGCAGCAGCTTCGCCGAGGCGATGTTCGCCGGCTATACCGCGGTGCTCTGCTCGCCGTCATACCTTTATCTCCGCGAGGCGCCGGGTCCGCTCGACGACCATGCCGTCGCGACCCGCCTCGCCTATTTCCTCTGGAACTCGCCGCCCGACGCGGAACTGCGCGCGCTGGCCGCCGCCGGCAAGCTGCGCGACCCCGAGGTCCTGCGTGCCCAGACCGACCGGCTCCTCGCCGATCCGCGTTCGGAACGTTTCACCACGAGCTTCGCGGATTACTGGCTCGACCTCCGCAAGGCCGGGGCGAACGACCCCGACAGCCTCCTGTATCCTGATTATTACCTGGACGATCATCTGCTCGAGTCCGCCCGCGACGAAAGCCACCTCACGTTCGGCGAACTGGTCCGCGCGAATCGTCCCGCCCGCGAGGTCGTCGCCGCGGATTACGTCTTCGTCAACGAACGGCTGGCCGCGCTCTACCAGCTTCCGCCCGTCGAGGGCGTCCAGCTGCGCAAGGTCGCCCTGCCGGCAGGCAGCGTGCGCGGCGGTTTCATGACGCAGGCCGCGGTCCTCAAGGTCACCGCCAACGGCACCACGACCTCCCCCGTCGTGCGCGGCGCCTGGATCATGGAGCGCATCCTCGGCCGCAAGCCGCCGCCCCCGCCGCCCAGCGTGCCCGCGGTCGAGCCCGACACGCGTGGCGCCGTGACCATCCGCCAGCAGCTCGAGAAGCACCGCACGCTCGAGTCCTGTTCTTCCTGTCATACCAAGATCGACCCGCCGGGTTTCGCCCTGGAGAGCTTCGACGTCATGGGCGGCTTCCGGGAGCGTTACCGCGCGCTGGACGGCAAGACGCCCGAGGTCGGTGTCGGCAAGAACGGCCAGCAGTTCGCCTTCCACAACGCGCTCGCCGTGGAATCCTACGGAGACCTCGATGGCAAGCCGTTCAAGGACATCCGCGAATTCAAGCAGATCGTCGCCGCCGACGAGCGCCAGCTGGCGCGCAACCTGGTCGGTCTTTTCACGGTCTATGCGACGGGGTCGCCGGTCGGCTTCGCGGACCGCCCCAAGGTCGAGGCCATCCTGGATCGGGCCAAGCCTGGCCGTTACGGGGTGCGGGAACTCGTCCACGGGCTTGTTTCCAGCGAACTTTTCCTCAATAAGTAGGTCTTACCTTCCTATGGCCACCCCGTCTTTCCGTCCGGCTGACGCCCCTTACGTCGCGTTCAAGCGCGCCGTCTCCCGTCGTCGTTTCCTCGCCGGCACGGGCGTCCTCCTGGCGCTGCCGATGCTCGAGTCGATGACTCCGGCCTTCGCGGCGGCGCCGGCTCCGGCTGCCAAGCCGCGCCGCATGCTGGGTATCTGCAATAACCTCGGCCTGGTCCCGGACTACTTCTTCCCGACGGGCAAGGGGCGTGACTACAAACCGTCCGCCTATCTCGAACTCCTGCAGGCGCATCGCGAGGACTTCAGCGTCTTCTCCGGCGTCTCGCACCCTGATGTCGACGGCGGCCACCCGGCCGACAACTGCTTCCTGACCGCGGCGCCGCACCCGAGCAGCGGCGGCTTCCGTAATACGATCTCCCTCGACCAGTTCATGGCCGAACGCATCGGGCACCTCACCCGCTTCCCTTCGATGACGCTGGGCGTGAACTGCGCCCGCGGTTCGCGCAGCCTTTCTTGGACGGCCGGCGGCGTGATGATCCCGACCGAGGAGCGCGCTTCCGAGGTCTTCCGCAGGATGTTCATGGGCGGCTCCGAAGCCGAGGTGAAGGCGCAGGAGCGTCGCCTCCAGCTGGGCCAGAGCATCCTGGACGCCGTCGGCGGCCAGGCCGGCGAACTTCGTCGCACCATGGGCGCGACCGACCGCGACCGCCTCGACCAGTATTTCACGAGCGTCCGCGAACTCGAACAGCGCATGCAGATGTCCCGCGAGTGGGAGCGTAAGCCGCGCCCGGTCGCCAAGACGGCCGCTCCGCGCGATCCCGGCACGCCTAAGGAGTACATGGACAAGGTCCGCCTGATGTACGACATGGCCCGCCTGTGCTTCGAGACCGACTCCTCGCGCGCCGTCACGCTCATGCTGGACAGCGTCAACACCCCGGCGCTCGACATCGACCACGTCCACACGACCACCGACGGCTACCACAGCCTTTCCCACCACGGCAAGTCGGCCAAGAAGCTCGAGCAGCTGAAGCAGATCGACAGCATGCACATGACGCTGCTCGCCAAGCTGATGACGGACCTCAAGTCGGCCAAGGAAGACGGTCAGTCGCTCCTCGACCGGACGATGATCCTTTACGGCAGCAACCTCGGCAACGCCAGCACCCACGTGACCACGAACCTCCCGACCCTGCTCATGGGCGGAGGCTTCAGGCACGGCCAGCATCACGTCTTCGACACCCAGAACAATTACCCGCTGCCCAACCTCTATGTCTCGATGCTGCGGCGCATGGGCATCGAGGCGGACAAGTTCGCCTCGTCGACGGGCACGCTCCGTGGTCTGGACATGGTCGGCTGATCGGCCATTCCTGCCTGATCCTTGCGGTTAGACGCTTGCCCGGAGGCGGCGTCGGCGGCACTCTGCGTCCCACCCCGCCATGAAGATCCAAATCCACCAGGACGCCGCCGCCATGGGTTCGGCGGCCTCGACCCAGGGGGCGAAGCTGCTCCGCGAGGCGCTGGTCCGCAAGGCCCGCGTGAACATCATCGTCGCCACCGGCGCCAGCCAGTTCGAGACGCTCAAGCATCTCGTCAAGGAGCCCGGCATCGATTGGTCCCGCATCACGGTCTTCCATCTCGACGAATACGTCGGCCTGCCGGAGTCGCATGGCGCCAGCTTCCGCAAATACCTGCGCGAGCGTTTCGTGAGCCAGCTGCCCGTCGCGCCGGAGTTCGTCCCCGTCGACGGCGACGCCAAGGATCTCGCAGCCGAAATCAAGCGGCTCAACGAGCGCATCGCCGCATGTCCGATCGACCTTTGTTTCGCGGGCATCGGCGAGAATTCGCACCTCGCCTTCAACGACCCGCCCGCGGATTTCACCACTGAGGCGCCTTATATAGTGGTGAACCTGGACCATGCCTGCCGCCAGCAGCAGTTCGGCGAAGGCTGGTTCCCGACCTTCGATGACGTGCCCAAGCAGGCGATCTCGATGTCCATCTGCCAGATCATGAAGAGCGCGTGCATCATCCTTTCCGTGCCGGACAAGCGTAAGGCCGCGGCCGTGAAGGGCACCGTCGAAGGACCGGTCACCCCGACCTGTCCGGCCTCCGTCGTCCAGCAGCATGCGGATTGCACGCTGCACCTCGATCTCGCCTCGGCTTCCGAACTGACCCGCTGAACGTGTCCGCCGGTTCCTCCCAGCGCATCTTGGGCCGAGATCCGGCGACGGGCGGAGCCATCGTCGTCACGACGGCCGGAGGGCTGGTCACTGCCGTCGAGCCCGCCGCGCATGGCGAAACGCAATGGCTCAGCGCGGGGCTCGTCGACCTGCAGGTCAACGGATACGCCGGGCATGATCTCAACGGACTGACCCTTGATGTCGCGACGGTCCGCGCGCTCTGCCAGGCTCTGCTCAAGGTCGGCGTCACGACTTTCCTGCCCACGGTCATCACCGCTCCCGAGGCCCGCATCATCGCAGCCCTCCGGACGATCCGTGAGTCCTGCGAGCAGCATCCGGAAGTCGCGGCGATGGTCGCGGGTATCCATGTCGAAGGCCCGCATATCGCGCCCGAGGACGGACCGCGTGGGGCGCATCCCGCCGCCGACGTGCGTCCGCCCTCGGTCGCCGAGTTCGATCGCTGGCAGCAGGCCGCCGGTGGCTTGGTGAAGCTCGTCACGCTTTCTCCGCATTGGCCCGAAGCGCCGGCTTACGTCCGTCATCTCGTGAAGGCGGGCGTCACCGTCTCCCTCGGTCATACCTCCGCGGATGCCGCGCAGATCGCCGCCGCGGTCGAGGCAGGCGCGAGCCTTTCGACGCACCTTGGCAACGGCTCGCATGCCATGCTCAACCGTCGTCATAATCATCTCTGGCCGCAGCTGGCCGATGACCGGCTCACGGCGATGTTCATCGCCGACGGACACCATCTGACCCCGGCGCAGCTGAAGGTCATGTCGAGGGCCAAGGGGCCGGGGCGCTCCTTGGTCGTTTCCGACACCGTCGCCCTCGGCGGCATGGGGCCCGGAAAGTATGAGACGCCGGTCGGCGGCAAGGTCGTCCTGCGTGAGGACGGATTCCTGGCCATCGATGACGGCACCGGTCATTATCTGGCCGGCGCCGCCTTGCCCTTGCTCGCATCCATCCCGGTCTTGGTGAATCAGGTCGGACTCAGTCTGGGCGAAGCCCTTGCCTTGATGACCTCGTCGCCCGGCCGTCAGGTCAGGGGCAGGGGGGTGCTGGCGGCCGGGCGGCCGGCTGACCTCGTGGCCCTACGCTGGGATGGCTCGAATTCCATTCCTGCCGTCGCCGGGGTCTGGCTGCGGGGAAGTCGGGTGGTCTGAGCCGGGCCGGACATCGATTTATTCGATGCCGGCGGCCTAAGCTAGGCCTCGCCATATTCTGATTATCGTCCAGATTCCCCGCATGCAGTTCGAGGAATTCTTCGGGGTCGTCGCGGTCTTGGCCTTCCTTGGTTTGCTCGTCTTCATTCCGATCCGTTTCTTCATGTTGATCGGTGAAGTGAAGGCTTTGGAGAAGCGCGTGCAGGCCTTGGCCGAACGCACGCCTGTCGATGCCCCCAAGCCGGTCGCCGCCGCCACACCCGCCGTGGCTGTCGCACCGGTGGCCGCCGCACTTGAGCCAGCCCCCGTGTTGCCGCCTCCGCTGCCGGCAAGATCCGCGCCAGTGCCGTCGACTCCGTCGACCCCGACCGTCGCGCAGCCTGACCCGCTGTTCGAGCGCCTTCGCGACCTAGGACTCCTGCCGCCTTCCGACCTCAAGGGGGAGTATGCCCTCGGGGCCTGGTGGGCCGTGCGTGCCGGTGGCATCCTCGCCGTGGCCGCGGTCGTCTTCCTGGGGATCTGGCTTAACTTGCGCTCCACTATCCCGCCGATCGTCCGCGTCTTGGAAGTCGCGTTGGTCGGCGCCGGTCTCTTCTGGGGTGGGCTCCGTCTTTCGGCCAAGCGTAAAGACCACGGACAAGTCGTCGCCGCCGCTGGTCTGGCCGTCTGGCAATTCGCCGCCTGGGCCACGTATGGTTTGGATAAGATGCGTCTGTTCGAGGGGCCGACCGAAGCGGCGATCGTCCAGTTCGTGGTCGCTCTCGGCGTCGCCGCGCTCGCTGTCTGGCGCGCCAGCAAGCTCTTCGGGCAGCTTGCCGTGGCCTTCGCCGCCGTCGCGGTCTACTTCTCGATCGGCAGCGGCGCGGCTCCTTGGCCGACCGCCGTCGGGGCCGCCCTGATCGCCTTGCTCGGCGTCATCCTGATGGTGCGTGGTCCGTGGGGTGCGGCCGGCGTGCTGGGCCTCGTCGGTTCGCAGTCCTGCCTGCTGTTCCTTTACGACGCGATGCCGACCAAGGATGCTTCCTATCTGCCGTTGCAGCTGGCGGCGCTGGGTTCCTTCTTCGCTCTCTGGCTGGGCGAGCGATCGGTCAAGGACGACGCCGTGCTCCTGGGACGGAACGCGCGCTCGGCTTTCCAGCTGGCAGGCTTCTTCGCCCCGGCCCTCATCGCCTTGTTCGTCGCCCGTGGCGGCGAAACCGATCGCGCCACCGTCTCTTTGCTGATCGCGGCCATCGCGGCGCTCGCCGGCTTGCTGGAGCGTGAGCGCATGCGTCTCGTCTGCGAGGTCCTGCTCCTGGGCGCGGTTTCTTTCGCGGGCGCCGGGCTCGCTTGGTTGGTCGACCCCCATCTGGTCTGGCTGATCTGGGTTCTTGCGGCCTTGTCCACCCAGGTGGTCGGGGCGCGGACCGGCTCCGCGTTGGTCCGCTGGGGGGCGGAACTTCTCGCCGGCGTCGCCGTGCTGGCCTTCGTCGATTCTCCGTCCCGCGAGCCTTGGCTGAGTCTGGCTGGTCTGGCGGGCTTGGCGGTCATGCTCGCCTTCCGTGAAGATTGGGAGCGGGTCTCCGGCTGGGAACAGGTGCGTAGGGCGCTCGGCATCCTCGGCCTCGCCGTGGCGGTCCTCTCGGTGCAGGCGGATTTCCCGCGTGCCGACAATGCCTGGCCTTGGCTCGTGCTGCTGCTGGCGGCGGTCATCCGTTTCCGACCTGCGGTGCTCTGGGCGGCTCTGCCGGGCTATCTTGTCACCTCCTTCCTCGTCGTCTTCTGGGGTAATGCCGTCGGATCCTCATCCTTCGCCTGGGCGGCGTCTTGGGCAGGCGTGGTGGCTGCGCTTAATCTCCTCGGTCTCTGGTGGCTGCGTCGCCATGAGGGGGTCGGCTTCAAGGTCCTTCGTCTCGCGCTGGGCTTCGCCTCGGCGATGGTCCTGTTCGCCTTCGCGCATCATCTCTGGGTCAGCCTGCTCCCTAAGGTTCCCGAAGTGATCGGACTGTCCGGCTGGCGCCTGGTCTTGATCTGGGCGTCGGGCGGCTTGCTGCTCGCCGGTGTGACCGCTTGGCTGCGCCGGAGCGATGTCGCCGCCACGGACCTCGCCTTGATCGTCTGGGGCGCCGTCGCCGGCTTCTTCATCCAAGGTGTCGTCGCGGAGAACTCCGGCCTGAGGCATGTCGGCCTTGCCCAGGCGCCACTCGTCCTGCTGGGCTTGGGCTGTCTCTTGCACATGTTGGCGGCGCATACCAAGGAGCAGGGCGCCTTAGGCACCGTCCAGCGCTCCCTGCTCGGCGTGGGTTTGGTGTTCGGTTTCGCCTTCGTGATGCTCGGACGCCTGCCCGGTGCCGGCGTCTCGCTCTTCTGGGCCTTGGCCGCCGTCCTGACCTTCGTGCTGGGGCATCTCCTGGCCACCCGCTCGCTGCGCATGGTCGGCCTCGTGGGGCTGCTGATCGCTTCCGCCCGAGTGCTTACGCATGACATCACCGATATGCTCGGACGTATCGCCGCCTGCGCCGCCGTCGCGGTCGCCTTCTTCGGCATCGCCTGGCTCTATGGTCGGATCACCGCCGAAAAGCGCGACGCGTGAGCCCCATGCCCGCGACCCGTTTTGACGGACACGTCCATCTGGTAGGTAACGGCCTAGGGGGCAGCGGCTGTTGGCTGCGGCTCGATGGCCTGTGGCATCGCGCCCTTGGCGAGGTGATGCGCCGGACCATCGGATTGGAGGCGAAGGCGACCTCGAAGGAGTTCGACGAAAGTTTCGTCAGTCATCTCGCCGGGCTGGTGGCCGGGTCTTCCTTGGATGCGGCCTTGTTGCTCGCGCAGGACGAGGTCTACGACGAGACCGGCCGTAAGCTGGACTTCGGTTCGTTTTACGTCCCGAACGAATACCTCTTCAAGGTCTGCGCCGCGCATCCGGTGTTCGTTCCCGCCGTCTCGATCCATCCCGGACGAAAGGACGCCCTCGAGGAGCTGGAGCGCTGTCTCGCTAGCGGCGCCCGGGCTTTGAAGCTCCTGCCTAACTGCCAGAACGTCGACTGCTCCTTGCCTCAGTATGAAGCCTTCTGGAAGCGCATGGCTTCCGCCGGGCTGCCGTTCCTTTGCCATACCGGCGGCGAGATGACCGTGCCGGTGATCAATCGCGCCTACCAGGATCCGCGCATCCTCCGCCGACCGCTGGAACTGGGCGTGAAGGTCATCGCCGCGCACGCCTCGGGCAACAGCCACTTCTTCGACCCGAATTACTTCGGCGAACTCATCCGGCTCATGGATGAGTTCCCGCGGCTCTACGCTGATACCAGCGCCCTCAACAGCCCCATCCGCAGCGGCGTGCTGAAGCAGGTCAAGGAGTCGGGCCGGACGGAACGTTTCCTCCATGGCAGCGACTTTCCCGTGCCCGTCGGAGCTCGCTGGGCATGGCTTCGCGGGCTCATCACGTTGGCTCAGGCCAGCGAAGCGGGGCGCATCCCCAACCTCATCGAGCGCGACGCCTATCTGAAGCGCGCGATGGGTTTCGACGACGGCCACTTCACCCGTCTGGGCGAAATCCTGCGGCCGGTCTGACCTCAGAGCGAGCGCAGCAGGCCTTGGATGTCGACCGAGTCCGAGATCATCTTGCGGATGATCGGGATCTTGTCGGCGTCCTGACGCATCGTCTTCACCGTCATGTTGTTGATGCGCGCCGTGACCGCGAAGGACTCCGCCTCGACCGCGGCCATCGCGATGCCGGCCTCCTTGAGGCGGCGGACGATGTCGTCGTTAGGCAGCAGGCCGTTCGAGAAGAGGACCCCGGAAAGGGTCTCGGCGCCGACGCCGGCGATGAAGGCTTCGAGGAGGTCCTCGCGGTCGCCGGGCACGATCACCAAGGTGCCGGGCACGCGCAGGTATTCGGCGGAGCGCCGAGCGGACATCGCCCCGATCACGACGCGACGGACACGACGGAGTCCGGCCGGCTGGTGGATCCAGCGGGCCTTGGTCTCATCGGCCACCTGGTCGAGGTTGGGGTAGACGAGGGTTTCCTGGAGCGGGACGACGCCGAGGAGGGGCACCCCGAGCTTGCGCAGGCCGCGGCCGGCGAAGTCACGGATGAAATCCAGCTTGTCAGGCATGACCTTGTTGAGGATGGCGCCGACGACTTCCACGCCCGCCTTGTCGAAGAGGGCTTTGTTCAGGGCGATCTCGTCGATCGGTTTCCCGATGCCGCCGGCCGCGACGATGATGGCCTTGGAGCCGAGCACGCCGGCGTTGTCGGCGTTGGAGGCGCCGAAGACCGAGCCGACGCCGGCGTGGCCGGAGCCCTCGACGACGACGATGTCCTTGCCGTAGGCCGTGCGGTCGAAGGCGCGGCAGATGCGGTCCTTCAGCTGCGGGCCGATCTCGTCGGGGTTCTCCAGGTATTGCTTCGTGAAATCAGGCCCGATGGCGACGGGGGACATCGCCGCGATCGGAACGTTGAGGTCGAAGAGCCCGTCGATGAGCAGCGTGTCCTCGTCGACCTGGTCTTCGCCTGACATCACCACGCGTTGGGCGATCGGCTTGATGTAGCCGACGTGCAGGCCCATCGCCTGCAAGGCGGCCGTCAGGCCGAGGCAGGTGGTCGTCTTGCCGTCGTTCATGCGCGTCGCCGCCACGAAGACGCGGCGGGTGTCCAGGTTCATCGGGCGCAGCAGCAGCCCGGGGATGTTCTCGGCGAAGCGCTTGCGGGCGGGCATGATCAGGCGGCGGGGCCGTCCTTGAGCTTCGGGAAGAGGTAGGATTTGTCGACCGCCTGGGCGGCGACGATGACCGCCGTGCCGAAGATGTCATGCGCGCTGGCGCCGCGGGAGATTTCGGCGGCGGGGCGGTCGAGGCCCGTGAGGATCTGGCCGTAGGCGGGGATGTCGGCGATGTGCTGGGCCATCTTCGAGGCGATGTTGCCCGAGTTGAGGTCCGGGAAGACGAGCACGCCCGCGCGGCCGGCGACGGCGCCGGAGACCTCCTTGGACTGGGCCGCGAAGGGGTTGATGGCGGCGTCGGCCTGCATCTCGCCGTCGATGTCGCAGGTGATGCCGAGCTCGCGGGCCTTGCGGCGGGCGAGGTCGGTGGCGACCTGGACTTTCTTCACCGAGGCGAGGCGAGGGTTGCCCGCGTGCGTCGAGTAGGCGAGCAACGCGACCTTCGGGGTCGTGTTGGTGAGGTGGCCGGCGAGTCCGGCGGTGGTCACCGCGATGTCGGCGAGCTGTTCGGCGGTCGGTTCCGGGATGACGCCGCAGTCGGCGAGGAAGAGCACGCCTTCGATGCCGAACTTGCCTTCTTCGGATTCAAGGATCTGCATCGACGACACGGTCTCCACGCCGGCCTGGCGGGGCATGACCTGGAGGATGGCGCGGAGGCCGGAGGAGGCGTGGGTCGTCGCGCCGGAGATGAGGGCGTCGGCGCCGCCGGTGGCGACCATCAGGCAGGCGAAGTAGTTCGGGTTGAGGGCGAGTTCGGCGGGGTCGCCCTGGAGGTTCGTGTTGCCGTAGCGCTGGATCGATTCGAGCTTCTCGGCGAAGCCCTTGAGCTCGTCGCTGCGTTCGGGTTCGACGACGCGGATGCCTTCCAGGCTGATGTTGAGCCGGGCGGCGTTGACCTTGATGCGTTGGCGGTCGCCGATGAGGATCGGCACGCCGAGCTTCTTCACGACGAACTGGCGGGCGGCCTGGATCACGCGGGCGTCGGTGCCTTCGGGGAAGACGATGCGCTTGGGGTGGTTCTGCAGGCGGGCGGAAAGGCGGGAAATGAGGGACATGGTCGATGGGCCCGTCGGAGCGGGTCAGGCGGGATTAAGCCGAAATACGGCCTGAGGGCGAGGCAGAAGGCGTCGCCTTGCGGCTTGCGTCGGGAGACTATTTCGCCGCCGTCGGCAGGTTCGGCTTGAAGGCCGGGAGGCCCTTGAGGGCTGCCTGGGTGGCGGGGGTCACGTGGTAGCCCATCTTCGTGAAATAGTCGCTGACGTCGGCCTTGGCGGCCTTGCCGTAACGCAGCACGAAGAGATCCTGCAGCTGTTCCTTCGTGGAGCCCTTGGGGGCGGCTTCGGTCGCGTAAGAGCGGAGCGTCTCGCGCAGCGGGGCCCAGCCATGGGCGCGGATGAGCAAGACGAAGGTCGCGAGCTGTTCGAACGGACCCATGTTCGGTTCGGCGGCGAAGCGCTTCGCGAGGAGTTCGTCCAGCTTCTCCATCGAAGGATGGCCTCGTCCGGTCGGCTTGCCGACGAGCTTCTCCATCACGTAAAGCGAGAAGAGGTTGCAGGTCACCTCGGTCTGGCCCGTGAACGTCCAGGCGGAGCATTGGTGATTATGGCCGAGTTCATGGAAGAAGCCCCAATTGCCGTCCTTCATGAGTTTGGGGAGGTCCACGCTGTCTTTCTGGGAGGGGTCGATCCAGCACATGAACGGATAGCCGGAGTGCATGAAGCCCGCGGAGATCTGGCGGTCAGGGACCACGCGTTCGGGCGCCAGGCGGCGGAGGGCGATCAGGTCGTCCTCGAGCGCCATCGCCTTATCCCACCATTCCAAGAGGGCCTTCGGATCGGCGAGGTCTTTCACGGCGGAGGCCTGGACGTGGAGGATGACCTGACGGCCCGAGAGCGTGACCCAAGGGGCGGGGAGCTGCTTGGCCTTGGCCCAGGATTCGGGAGAGTCCTTGCCGAGGACGTAGGTCGGCATCGCCACGGCGTTGCTGAACTGCAGGGGCGTGGCCGGCGAGGCCTTCATCGGCTTGCGCCAGTCCTTGTGCGAACTCTGGATGAAGAGCTGGCCGCCGAAGGCGTTGGCGATCTTGTTCTCGCCGACCTTGAGTTCGAACGTGCGCGCGATGAGCGGGAAGCGGTTCCACTTGGGCAGCTTCAGCAGGCCGTCGCGGTGGCAGCCGACGATGACCTTGATCGTGCGGTGTTCGGGCAACGAAGCGACCTTCACCGCGACCACTTCGCCGGGCGCGGCGTAAAGTCCGGTCTCCTGCCAGACGTCGGGGCTCGTGTAGAGATTGGGGGCGCCGCCGTTCTTCGTGTCCCAGCGGTGGACGAGGTTGGAGTCGTAGGCGACCGTGCGGGCGACGCGTTCCTTGCTTTCGACGACACCCGGGAAGTCGCGCGCGCCGGCGTGGGCCGCGAAGGTGCCCGGTTCCAGGGCCATGTAGTCCTTGATGGCCTTGTGCAGCTCGGCGCGATCCGCCTCGGCGGGCTGGACGAAGGGAGCCTTCTTGGTCGGCGTGATCTCTTCGGGGGAAACGGCGTACGCGGCGGAAGCCGCGAGCAGGAGGGCGCAAAGCAGTCGCATGGGGTGGGGTGGCGTCACCTTGGCTTTCGGCCTTGGTTTCGCCAACGTCAAAACCGCCGCGTGCAACTGATTTTAACGGAAGATAACGGTCTTATTGCCCGCGAGCAGGACGCGATCCTCGACGACCGCGCGGAGCCCGCGGGCGAGCACCACCTTCTCGATGTCCTTGCCCAGATGGGCCATGTCTTCGGGCGTGTCCGAGTGGTCGATGCGGATCACGTCCTGTTCGACGATGGGGCCTTCGTCCAGGTCCGGCGTGACGAAGTGGCAGGTCGCGCCGATGAGCTTCACGCCGCGGCGATGCGCTTGGTGATAGGGCTTGGCGCCCGCGAAAGAAGGCAGGAACGAATGATGGATGTTGATGATCTTGCCCGCGAATTCGCGGCACATCGGTTCGTCAAGTACCTGCATGTAGCGGGCGAGCACGATGAGGTCGGCCTGGGCCTCGCGATAGAGCTGCTCCATCTGGCGGTAGGCGGCGTGCTTGTTCTCCGGCGTCACGGGGACGTAGTGGAAGGGGATGCGGTGGGCTTCGACGATCTTGCGATGGTTCTCGTGGTTCGAGATGACGCAGGGCACGACGAACGGGAAGTCCTGGGCGACGTGACGGGCGAGGAGGTCGTAGAGGCAGTGTTCCTGCTTGGAGCAGAGCAGGACGACGCGGCGCGGCTGGGCGGAGTCGGAGACTTTCCAGTCCATCGCGAACTTCCTGGCCACCGGGGCGAAGCGCGCGGCGAACTCCTCGGCGGGGAAGTCGAGGGAGTCGGCCCGGATCTCCACGCGCATGAAGAATCGTCCGAGCTCGGCCTCGGTATGCTGGCTGGCTTCGGTGATCCAGCCTTGGTGGCCGGCCACGAACGCGGACACCTCGGCCACGATGCCGCTGGTGTCAGGGCAGGAGAAGCTGAGGGTGAGGGTGCGGGCCATGCCGGAGGATGGAAGGGGAGGGGCGCGGGGGTCAAGACACGGCGGCGCCGGGGGCGGTCGCCGCCGCGTTTTTATCGTGAAATATGCCCGTCCTCGGCTCGCCTGCGGGATTGACCAGGCACCATCCCGTCCTACGTTGACCCTTCACCTTTTACTCAGATGGCCAAGACCCTGTTCCAGAAAGTTTGGGAAGCGCATACGGTGCGCAAGCTGCCTAACGGGCAGACCCAATTGTTCATCGGCACGCACCTCATCCATGAGGTGACGAGCCCGCAGGCCTTCGGCATGCTCCGGGACCTCGGCCTCAAGGTGAAGTTCCCGCACCGCACCTTCGCCACGGTCGACCACATCGTCCCGACCAACGAGCTCAAGGAGCCCTATTCCGACCCGATCGCCCAGGAGATGATCGAGGCCCTCCGGAAGAACACCAAGGACTACGGCATCCGCTTCTTCGACACCACCACCGGCACCCAGGGCATCGTCCACATGGTCGGTCCGGAGCAGGGCATCACCCAGCCCGGCACCACCATCGCCTGCGGCGACTCCCACACCGCCACGCACGGCGCCTTCGGCGCGATCGCCTTCGGCATCGGCACCACGCAGGTCCGCGACGTCCTCGCGACCCAGACCCTCGCCCTCAGCCCCCTCAAGGTCCGCCGCATCGAGGTCAACGGCAAGCTCGCCCCCGGTGTCTACGCCAAGGACGTCATCCTGCACATCATCCGCGTCCTCGGCGTCAACGGCGGCATCGGTTACGCCTACGAATACGCCGGCACGACCTTCGACGCCTTCTCCCTCGAGGAGCGCATGACGGTCTGCAACATGTCCATCGAAGGAGGCGCCCGCTGCGGTTACGTCAATCCGGACCAGAAGACTTTCGACTACATCAAGGGCAAGCCCTACGCCCCCAAGGCCGCCGACTGGGACGCCGCCGTGGCCCGCTGGAAGTCCTTCGCCTCCGACCCCGGCTGCCAGTACGACGACGTCAAGGTCTTCCAAGCCGAGGACATCCGTCCGACCGTCACCTGGGGCATCACCCCCGGGCAGGCCGTGTTCATCGACGAGAAGATGCCGGCCCTCGAGAGCCTCAACGCGGCCGACCGTCAGACCGCCGAAGACGCCTACGCCCACATGAAGCTTTCGCCGAACACCCCGATCAAGGGCACCAAGGTCGACGTCTGCTTCCTCGGCTCCTGCACCAACGGTCGTATCTCCGACCTCCGCGAAGCCGCCAAGTACCTCAAGGGCCGCAAGGTCAGCCCGAGCGTCAAGGCCATCGTCGTCCCCGGTTCCCAGCTCACCGCCATCCAGGCCGTCCATGAAGGCCTCGACAAGGTCTTCACCGAGGCCGGCTTCGAATGGCGCGGCGCGGGTTGCTCCATGTGCCTCGCGATGAATCCCGACAAGCTCGTCGGCGACCAGCTTTGCGCCAGTTCCTCGAACCGCAACTTCAAGGGCCGCCAAGGTTCGCAGACCGGTCGTACCGTGCTGATGAGTCCGATCATGGTCGTCGCCGCCGCCATCACCGGCCAGGTCGCCGACGCCCGCGAAGTCTTCAAGGTCTGATGTCCGCTTCCGCGTCAGTCGACCGCGTGCTCGCACGCATCGCCCAAGGCGATGACGTCGGCGCGGCCTGCTCCGCGGAAGGGCTCGCCTGCCAGCGCGACGTCAGCGTCGACGCCCATTACGACGGCAAGCCCGTGTGCACCGTGACCCTGCCTTGGGTCGTCGACGGCCACGCGATCCTGCAGGCCGACGAGACCGTCGCCGCCTCCGTCGCCGAAGAACGCCTCGCCTCCCTGGCTTCCGCGCTCGCGATGCCTGTCTGCGTCGTCCGTCGCCCCGTCGCCGCCTAACCTCTTTCAAACCGCCATGTCCCTCGCCAAAATCACCCAGGTCAAAGCCCTCGCCCTCGCCGTCCCCGGCGACGACATCGACACCGACCGCATCATCCCCGCGCGCTTCCTCCGCTGCGTGACCTTCGACGGTCTCGGCGAGCACGCCTTCCGCGATGAACGCACCGGTCCCGACGGCAAGGAGCGCCCGCACCCGATGAACTCGGCCCAGGCCGCCCGCATCGCCGCCGCCAAGAAGGGCGTCATGGTCGTCGGCTTCAACTTCGGTTGCGGCAGCTCCCGTGAGCACGCTCCGCAGTCCATCTGGCGCTTCGGCTTCACCGCCCTCGTCGGTGGCAGCTTCGCCGAGATCTTCTTCGGCAACTCCACGACCCTCGGCGTGCCTTGCCTGACCCTTTCCAAGGAAGACCTCGCCGAGTGCGACGCCTTCGTCCGCGCCAATCCCGACGTCGAAGTCACCGTCGACGTCGAGAAGCTGACCGTCTCCGCCGGCGCCAAGACCTGGAAGGCCAGCATCGCCGCCTCCGCCCGCGACGGCCTCGTCAACGGCAAGTGGGACCCGATCGCCGACCTCCTCGAAGGCGCTGAGCCTGTGGCCAAGACCGCCGCTGGCCTCGCCTACGTCGCCGGTAAGTAAATCGACAAGTCAGCCCAACAGAAAGGCCGCCCGATGGGCGGCCTTTCTGTTTTCAATGGCCGAACAGCTTGCGAATACCTTGGACCGTGGGCTTGTGCTCGGCTGGCGTGTTCTGTTCCCAGCGTCTGAGGTAGTCGGCGAAGCTTTCGTTCTCGGGTCGGGCGGAGGCATTCAGCCAGCGGAAGGCAGCCCAACGCGTCGGCTCGGCTTCCAGGTAGGGTAGCAAGGCCAGCGCGACGGCTCCGTTCAGTTCACGTTCTGTGGGGTTGGCTCGGAACGTGGCCTCGTGATCATGGTAGAATCTGGCCAGACCCTTGGCTGCGAATTCCGCTTTATAGGTGCGTTTGGCGATGACGTCCTCGGCATACTTTGCCAGGGAGGGGGCATAGTTCGCCCAGTGGGGGTAGGGCGGGTTGGTTTGCCATGACCTGGACATCGCCCGCAGGCAGAATAGCGAAGCCGTCTCGCAGACCGATTCCTCGAACCATTGGTTGGACGTGGGGCCTGGTCGGAAGTCGCAGTGCACGTGGCAGATCTCATGGGCGACTTGGTAGGAATACTGCGACCAGTATGTCTTGCCGGTGTCGAGGCGGATGACGATTTCGCCGCGGTCATTGCGCTGGAACAGCGTGATGGGACCTTTGGTACCACGGGTGATCACGACGCTCTCCGCCGGCAGTTCAGGGCAGAATCGCTGGAGCTCGCCTACGGCCGAGAGGCAGACCTTGGCGATGTCCTTTTCGCGCGCGTCGAAGCCCTCGGCTTCGACCCGGATGGAACCGTGGCGCATAGGGGGTTCGGCGGCGATGGCGATTGTCGTCAGCGCAAGCCATAGGGCGAAGTGGCGCATGGAATCTGTGGCTAACTTATCCTGCCCGGACCCTGAGACCAGCCGGATATGCGTTCCTCTCCGGGCATAAAAAAGGGCTGCCCGAAGGCAGCCCTTGATGGGGACGTCGAGCGACTCAGCCCTTCCAGATACGGAGGAGGGCGTCGGCCATGTCGGACGGCGTGGCCGCGACGGAGATGCCGCACTCCTGGAAGATCTTGATCTTCGCGGCGGCGGTATCTTCGGCGCCGCCGATGACGGCGCCGGCGTGGCCCATGCGACGTCCGGCCGGAGCGGTGGCACCGGCGATGAAGCCCGCGACGGGCTTCTTGCAGTGCTGCTTGATCCAGCGGGCGGCTTCGACTTCGGCGTTACCGCCGATTTCGCCGATCATGATGATGGCCTCGGTCTCCGGGTCGTCGTTGAAGAGCTTGATGACGTCGAGGTGGGAGGTGCCGTTGACGGGGTCGCCGCCGATGCCGACGCAGGTCGACTGGCCCTTGCCGCGGCAG
>Ga0222714_10000465_pt1 | contig 46594 bp, 35 predicted proteins | sample C33_3DmetaG_FD_165048 | JGI IMG/M metagenome (GOLD analysis project Ga0222714, IMG submission 165048) | Estuarine water microbial communities from San Francisco Bay, California, United States - C33_3D | ecosystem: Environmental > Aquatic > Marine > Unclassified | place: USA: California... | reverse complement strand
AGGGCCGTTTAACAATCAGCGAAGGATCTGCATCTGCTTTGGGTGAGAGCATTTGCGGTCTGCCTGCCTGATTATCGGTTCCGTACAGATTGCCGTTCACGTCGACAGACAAAGAATGCATTTCGATCCAGAAATCAGGTCCTTCGGTAGGTAAATTCCACGAGTAATGCCGCGTGCCGTCGAGATTGAACTGGACGATCTTTGGAGGATTGAGGTCAGTAACCCAGGCGCTGTCCTCGCTTACTGTGATATCGAGCGGCATACCTAACCCCCCCCATGTTGTCACGTACTCATACTCGGGATAGCGTTCGGTATCGCGAGCGGCAACCTGCTGGAAAACCTTGATGTCGCGATTGTCGCGGTCGAGGGCATACAGTCTCTCATTTGGTCCAAGCGCGAGTGAGTGAACGCTGCTAAATTGATGAGGCTCTTTGCCGCGCTCACCAAACTCCGAATGGTAGCTGCCATCGGCATTACGCACGACAATACGTGTGTTTCTCAAGCCGTCGGCGATCAAGAATTTACCGTCTGGTAAAAACGCAACGTCCTGGGGTTGGGCGTAGTGAGTCTCGTCTTCACCGGGAACATTCTTCTCGCCGAGTGTCATCAGCAAGTTGTCGCCATCATTCGAGAAGACATAAATGATGTGGCCAGTTTCATCGATGAGCCAGAGTCGCTTCTCTTCGTCGTAAGGACTCATCCGAATGCGATGCGGTCCTGGGCCATCGGTTCCCGTGAATAAATGGTCCCATTGATCCCAAACCTCGAGAAGTTCACCTTCGGCGTTGATGACATATAGGCAGTTTTGCCATACCCGCCCGCGACCGCGGAGCACGTTCCAACCCAGTGAGCCGGCGAAGTTGGTGTATTCACTCGGCACCGGACTCGGGAGTTGAGTCTCTCCTCGCTGAAGAACAAAGATGCGCTCCGTGGATTCGACATAAACGCCAGAGGTGCCGCCCCACGAAAAACCCTCCGCCGCAAAAGGCTGCATCCAAGTCTGCGTATTGAAATTGTAAGGAGCGGGCCCCCTCGAGTCGTCGTCTTCTGCCCCTAATGCGAAGGCGGGTAACGAACAAAATGCCCCGAGGGCTGCGGCAGTAAACCAATGACGCAAAAGGGGTTTCGTGCTGTCTATCATCGTACTGCCTGACACAGGTGACTGCGAGGTCGTAAATAATTGCATACGGCTCTCCAAGGGGAGGTTAATGTTTTAATTTTGCCGCCAAAGTGAAGCGCTTCGGAAGGTCTAAGCGCTAAAGATAACAAGACTTTAGTGGAGCGCCAAGGAATAAACCTCGCGTGTGCTCACTCGAGGTTTATCTTTGGTAGGGGCATCTCTGGGCTGTCGTTTTGCCGAGCAGGAGTGAAACGCGCGCGTGGCTCCAACGAGCGTTGTTGTTCGAGCCAGAACACTCCATCAAATGGCGCACTGTTACCGCGAGTGCCGAGAAGGTCAGTGTCACCATCGCCATCCATGTCTCTCGCGATGAACTTATCGAACATGCCGCGCTTGCGTCTCGAAACATCGTGGCGCCGCCACAGCGAGGAGAGGACCGCTGTTTCTCCCGGATTTTCAAACCACGCTAGGCGGCCAAGGGCATCTTCTGCAGTTACTTCCCCATCGCCTTCGCGGGGACCACTGCTGTAACTGCCTACAAAAACATCGCTGTCGCCGTCGTTGTCGATATCTGTCATTAAAATGCCGGTGATTGCATCAGGCAGGAGGCTCCCGATCGGGTGATGGATCCACGCACTATCTCGCTGCTCCGGCTGTTCTAGCCACCCGAGGGCAGAGGTAAGTGACTCCGTGCCGATGGCACCAATGATATCCAGCCGGCCGTCGTTATTTAGATCAGCGTACTCGAGGTTAAATCCAGAGGCAGTTCCGCCAACTATTCCGATGGCATGCTCTACAAAGCTCAATTTCCCGGGAGCGCTGCGATTTTCGAACCAAGCGAGCCGGTTTTCTCCACGACTGCCGACGATGACATCGAGATAACCGTCGCCATCGAGGTCCATGGGCTGCGCGTTCTGTGGGACACTAAAACGGCCCAACACTGTTTCTTTCCAGGCGGCATCCTGTAAAGGGTTGCCAGTTACCGAAAAGATGGAGACTGGTGTCGAGCGCAGGAGGTCGGCAGGCCCCGGTCGTTGAGCGCCTTTGTTTGCGGCGATCGCCTCGGGGATCCCATCGCCATCGAGATCCGCGGCAAACACGCGGATATAGGAGCCATTGCCTTTTGTCATAGGGAGTATGAGGCGTTTCCAAGCCGCGCCCCGCCGCGCTTGTTCGGGGCCTGGGTTCTGAAGATAAATTAGGTGTGAAAGCTCTGCTGCGACAATAACATCTAGAAATCCGTCACCGTTGAAGTCGCCGATGTCTGCATCCTCTGGGGCGGGGGAATCTGTGCCTTCGGCAAGCGTGATATTAATCCAGTCAGTGGGTGTTGCGCCGGCAAAAGCTATGCGGACATGGCCCTCTGAGTCCGGAATATAATCTGGGTCGAATTCACTGGAATCATATTCGCTGTCAGACTCGTGGACAGACACAATATCCTCGCGACCATCATTATCTAGGTCGCCGACGACTAATCCGTCGCTACCACTCAGGGCGAAGCCTGCTAAATCGGGCGAGTCGATTATCCACTCGCGCCACGTTATAAACTCGCCGGAAGCTGTGGTTGCCGAACTAATCTGGGCGCCTACCCCTGTGGTCTCTGCAATCTCGTCGAGCGTCCCAGGTGCTGCGGCTGTTGCCAAGGTGGAAAGCAAGGCGCAAGGCAAGGCGTAAAGCAAGGAGCAAAAATAGCTCAGCGGAGCCGCAAGATTGCGCACCCAGCGTTCTCTTCGATGTTTCCGATATTTTCGATGGATTCTACTTTTTTGCATAAGCAAGGCTTGTACCGGTTTGTGAAATTGATAGACCTCTCGATGCTAGCAGCGGCCGAGCGGAGAGGGAAGAAGTGCCGCTTACCTTCAACCATCCGATTACCCAGTGGATGATTCTAATTCTCGGTCGCATCCTTTATCATGCCGCTATGAAAGTCCTCGAATCCAATCCGTTATCCCCTTGCAAATCGTCCCCTCGATGGCGATTTCCGTCAGCAAGACTCCTCTCTCGACTTCTGGGTGCGTCGCTTGCGCTGCTCTGCATGTCATGCGCGTTGGCCCAGCCATTAGCCTCAGAGCAATCGCTTTCGTTCGACGAATGGGTCGAGGGATTGCGAGCCGAAGCCCTGGGTTTAGGTATTCGCGCAGAAACGCTCGAAGCGCTGAGCACGCTTGAGGCGCCGCTGGCCAAGGTGCTCGAATATGATAATAGCCAGCCTGAATTCGTTCAGACATTCACTCGCTATCTCAATCTTCGCGTAACGGCTCGTCAGGTGGAACGAGGTCAGGCGCTGCTCGATGAGCATTCAGCGCTTCTTGCCGAAGTCCAAGCGAAATACAACGTTCAGCCGCATTATTTAGCTGCTTTCTGGGCAATCGAAAGCAATTTTGGCAGTGCAACTGGGGGATTTTCGGTCCTGCAGGCGCTTGCCACGCTTGCGTATGATCCGCGGCGCGCACAATTCTTCAGGGACCAGCTTATTACGGCGCTACGAATTCTCGATGCTGGACACATCAGCGCTGAGCGCATGACGGGTTCTTGGGCTGGCGCGATGGGGCAACTGCAATTCATGCCCAGCGTCTTCTTCAGCTACGGGGTTGACGGCGACGGCGATGGTCGAATCGATATCTGGAACAGCTTGCCCGACATTTTTCATTCGGCAGCCAACTTTCTCAGCCAATCCGGCTGGCGGGGAGATGAACGCTGGGGTAGGGAGGTGCTGTTGCCCCCTGACTTCGACTTTTCCCTTGCCGGCGTCGCGGAACGGCGTTCTTTAGAGGCGTGGCGAGTGCTTGGTGTGCGCCAGGTGTCGGGTGCTGCCTTGCCTACTGCGGACATGAATGCCTCGGTGATCCTCCCCGCGGGTGCCGATGGTCCGGCTTTTCTTGCCTACAACAACTATCGCGCGACCCTTGCCTACAATCCTTCCACTTTTTACGCTCTGACTGTGGGTCATCTCGCCGATCGCTTTACAGGAAGCGGGCCGATTCAGCGGATGCCCGTGAATGAGCAGGCGATGAGTTTGGCTGATGTGAAGGAGTTGCAGGAGTTGCTCAATCTCGCAGGCTTTGACTCGGGCGAACCCGATGGGCGAGTAGGACGACAAACTAGAAGCGCCATTAGGGCGTATCAAGAGCGTGAGCATCTTAGAATGGACGCTTATGCCTCCAAGGCGCTGCTCGACAGATTGCGGTCTGGTCGAGAATAAACTCGAGTGAGCAAGAGGAATCGGTGCGAGCAAGTTCGCACATGATTCTGCGCTCGAGGCAAACCCCATCAGATTGATAGAAAGCTGCGAGATTTCCTCATGACGACAATGACTCTAAACCCCGCTAGCCATTCAAGCAGTGACGATCGAAGCCTTGTTCTCTTTCGGCGTATGGCGTGGATCACGATCGTCGCGGTGTATGTCCTGATTCTAGTCGGGGCAAGCGTGCGTGCGTCGGGCGCTGGCATGGGCTGCCCCGACTGGCCTACCTGCTTCGGTCAATGGGTTCCTCCCACAAGTGAATCGCAGCTTCCGGCAAACTATCAGGAAATATATGCGGCTAGGGGCTATGCGGAAACGCGGTTCAACGTAGTCAAAACCTGGACCGAGTATATGAATCGCCTCTTGGGCGTCTCTATCGGCTTTATGATACTGGCTACCGCGCTTTTTTCGTGGCGCACGCGGTCACACGACCCCGCTATCGCGAAAGCCTCTATCGCCGCATTTCTAATGGTCGGCTTTCAGGGCTGGCTCGGGAGCAGGGTAGTCGGCTCCAATCTAATGCCTGGATTGATTACACTTCATATGTTTGTGGCACTTGCGATCGTCGGCGTGCTGCTTTACGCCGTCGCACAGGCGCGCCGAGGCATTATGGCATCGCAGCCGGTGACCGCAATCGATCGACGCTTCCCCAAGTGGCTATATATCGTTCTCGGGATGACGATTCTGCAGGTTGCGATGGGGACGCAAGTGCGAGAGATGACGGATCTCATTAGTAAGCTTCAGGGCGAGCAAATGCGCTCGAGTTGGATAGAGGCCATGCCTTGGTTTTTCTACGTCCACAGAAGCTTTTCGGCGATTGTTCTGTTTAGTAACTTCTGGCTCGCGAAACTGCTTATCACCTCACTCGGGCTAGGCCATGCACTTACCAAGATGACCCTCGCGATGATTGCGGTCATCGTTCTTTCCGTTATTTCTGGAGCGACACTCGGACATCTCGGCATGCCTGCGTTGGTGCAGCCTACGCATCTGCTCGCCGCAGCGTTGCTGTTTGGTTTGCAATTTTTAATCTGGATGAGCTATCGCCACGCCCGAGACGCTGAGGCGTCCCCCCGATCATTGGAAGTATCTGCATGAGCGTCAACACGAAAGAATTTGAGATAGTTGTTTTTGGTGCGACAAGTTTTGTCGGCAAGATACTCTGCAACTACCTATGCAACGAATACCGAGAGCCGAATCTGCGCTGGGCAATGGCGGCGCGTTCGAGCGCTAAACTCAATGAGCTCAAAACAGAGCTCGGAGAAAACGCAAAAGCGGTCCCCCTTATTGTCGCAGACTCAGCAGACGCTGAGTCATTGGCGCAGCTCTGCGATCGCTGTGAGTTAGTCATTTCAACGGTGGGCCCATATGCGCTATACGGCGAGCTGTTAATTGAAGCCTGCGTGAGTGGTGGTGTTGACTACTGTGACCTGACGGGTGAACCACAGTGGATTCGACGTATGATAGATCGCTACGAGGGCCTTGCTAGGCAATCTGGCGCTCGCATCGTGCACAGCTGCGGTTTCGACTCGATTCCCTCTGATTTAGGTGTGAGGCATCTTCAGGAGACCGCCCACGCTCAGTTTGGGGCCTACTGCGATAGGGTAAAGATGCGCGTTGTTAAGATGAAAGGGGGTGCGTCAGGCGGCACAGTTGCGAGTGGTCTCAATGTTTACCGCGAGGCGGCCAAAGACCCTGCGCTGCAAAAAGAGCTCCGAGACAGCTATTCTCTCTGCCCTCAGGGACACGATTTTACACAGCGACAACCCAGCGTTGGCGTCGAATACGACGAGGACATGAGATCGTGGGCGGGGCCTTTCATCATGGCCTCTATCAATACAAGAATTGTCCTGCGCTCTAATGCCCTGTGGCCGAACCACTACAGCAAAAATTTCCTTTACGATGAAGCCATGCTGTTAGGCGATGGTGAGAAGGGTCGTAAGGCGGCGAAGAAACTCGCGTTCGGTATGAAGTGGGGAATGATGGCAATGGCGATCGCGCCCATTCGGGCATTTGCGCAACGATTCTTCTTGCCCAAGCCGGGAGAAGGTCCCACACAAGAGCAGCAGCGTAACGGGATGTTCGACTTGCATTTTATCGGCACCACCGAGGCGGGGGATAAGCTGGTTACTCGCGTAACAGGCGATCGCGATCCAGGCTACGGGTCAACGGCGAAGATGCTCGCGCAGGCAGGAATAAGCCTTCGCCGCGATGTCGATCAAAAGTCTTTCGGAGGGGGCTTCTGGACCACGGCAACCGTTTTTAACGAGCGTTTCTATGAGCGCCTACAGTCGCACGCGGGTCTGACTTTTGAGGTGCTAGAGACGACACCCTCGATGGATGCTGAATAAACAAGGGGCATGCTTGGCAACTAGAACGTAAGTTCGGCGCCGCCATAGGTGAATACCGAATTCCTCTCTTGAAAGCCTTTCGGCTTATAAAACACAGCACCCACCTCTATGCGCACGCTGAGGGGTGATACATCCCATCGAGCTCTCAGATCGAGATGCTGGCCCATGTAGCTATCGGTGAGTCCACTCGGGTCGCTTCGTTTTGTTCGCCCTAATGAGTCGCGGTTGTCTGCGAGCCAAAAGTGGCGATAGGACGCCATCAAGTTGAGAGTTGGAACGGGGTTAAAACTTGCTCTAAGCCCTGGGGTGATGATGTTGCTCGCGTTAAAGACGCCATAAAAGCCAGTGGGCCCATAGGCGAACGCCGTGACACCGAAGAGCTGATTGAAGCGCTCTTGTCGCTGCGGCGTTTCCAAATCATTGCCACTACCGTAGTCGATTTCAAACAAAACCCTTAGTCGTGACGGAACATCGAAGCTGTAGCCTAGCTCGAAGAACGCATATTCGGCGCGGTGATCGCCGCGGCTGACGTTACCCTCTCCAGTTAGTTTTGTGTTGTCCCCTCGTTGCAACACACCTTCAATTTCAAAATCAAACTGACCGGGCTGAGCGCGAACCTCGGCGCGCGCGCCTAGCGTATCTATTGTGGAGTCGAGCACCGTTTCGTTGTTCTCGCGGAGTGAGAAGTAGTAAACCTCGGTTCTAAGCCGGTCGAAATAGCCGCCGGTTTTACCCGCTAACGGGGCTGGCTGTGTAGTAAAAATGCCATAGAAACGGCGATTATCGCTCGATTTATCCCACTCAAAATCATTATCGAGCACTGAGGCCTTGTCTGCGGGCAGCCGTTGTACGGGCTGTGTCGCAAACACTGAAACTTGGTTGCCGCTGGGCGCGGTGTGCTTAAATTCGAAGCCATCAAAGGCATTAAAGGTATTGCGATAGATTGGTCGAGCTATCAGGCGCCTGCTGCCGTAATCCGTTGTAAATCGACCGAGCTTTAGCGTGGTGGCCTCCGAACCCAAGTCGAGCTTGACGCTTGCTTGTTGAATGTCGAGTGCATTGACATCCCCGGTGCCCAAGATGCCGTCGGCGTCAGCGTACTGTTGTCTCGCATCCATCACCTCGACCTGCCACACCCGGCCGTTCTCAACGTATTTCGCATCGATCCTCGTGCGGAGTGTTAAGACCTGATCATTAGGAGTTCCGCGCCTAACAGAGTTGCGAGCGTTCTCGAAACGACTACGGAATGCGCCGGAGACTGAGAGGCCTTCGGGTAGATCGAGGCTATCATCCAACCGCCACGCACTGGAGTCGGCTGCGTGGGAAGAAAGCGTTAAAAAACTCAGGCAAGCAACCATAAAGACGGCGAGCACTGGTTTGCAAATTGGTGTGCCAATTGATGTGTAAGCAGACGCTGAGTGGGGGGGCTTACGGCGGTTTTCATTGATTCTAATTGTAGGGAGCATACTTTTTCCGCAAGTTTATGTGCTTAGGAGATAAGTTGGGTGCCTAAGACTAAATAGGGATTAAAGTTTCGCATGATACGCCACGACTCTTATCAAATCATCCCGCAATGGAAAACGCCTCCTCTAAGAACTCTCGTCTATCACGCGGCGCAGTGATAGTCTTAGATTTGCGTGTTTTCCTCGTCGGCGTGAGACGAAACCACCGATGGATTTGATGAGGTCGATTCGGCTATTCTTGTTTCGTGTCTCGCTGTGCGCCAAATTAGTCAAAGGATTCTATCGCTAGATGCTGCTGTTTACCGCCCAGATTGTCGCGATTTTAAGCGTGTTGCTACTCGCAGTCGGCTATCTGAAAGCTGACCCACGCGCTGCCAGCGCACGCGTTTTTGGCCTGATTGCACTTTGTGTTGTGCTCTACCTTATGAGTGGCATGGCAGGGCCGAACATAGCGTCGCACTATCAGCTGGATTTCGGCCGCTGGCAGCCGCTCATAGGCGTAACGAGCAGCAGTATCTCGGGTCTTTTCATGCTCTACTGCTTCTTGATTTTTCAGGAGTCTCATCGATTTCCCCGCGCGCTCGCAGCTGCATTTCTCTCACAGGTGTTCGCTGAACTCGCTCTTATGATTGTCTCGTTGCAGACAGAAGGGCAGGGCGCTAGCGTATTCTCCGGCATTGCCTTGGTGCTCGACCTAATGCAGCTAGGTTTCGTTGGGCTTGCAATATACTGGACACTCTCGGGCTGGAGTGCCGATCTTGTTGAGGACCGTCGCGTGTTTAGATGGTTCGTGATTGGGGTTCAAGGCGCTCTCATCTTCTTCGTGCTCTTTCTCGAAAATTTCGTCTTCGATGGTGGAACACAGGCCTTCTTAGGGGTCCAGGCAATTACTGTCTATGCGATTGCCACGCTCGCACTCGGTATGCTGCTCGTCTCAATGAAATTCGACTATGTCTCGCTTTCACAGGCTATACGCAAAGTGACGAAGCGCGAATCAGCGCCTGCTGAGTCGACGAATGCGCCATTCGATATTGATGGGTTTAACACGGCATTCAGAGAGGGGTTTCTCTATCGGGAAGCTGGGCTAACCATTGCCGTGCTCGCCACCAAACTCGGTCTGCCGGAATACAAACTGAGGGCGTTCATACACCAGGAGCTAGGCTTTCGCAATTTCAATGCAATGCTCCACGTTTACAGGGTGGCTGAGGCATGTGAAATACTGGTTGATGCGAAAAAGGCCAATCTGCCAGTGTTAACAATTGCGCTTTCGGTTGGTTATCAATCGATCACTCCCTTTAATAACGCTTTCCGTGAGCTAAAAGGGATGACGCCCTCCGAGTTTCGTAAACAAGCGCTCGGTTAGCGTAAGTAATCGCCGCGCAACATTACTGATTTAAATCAGTGAGCGTCGACTCGCTCTCGAGTAGCCTTTGAAAAAGAAGCGGAGTAATCGGTGTATAGCCACAGCAGTAACGCTGAGTTATTCTTGCGCGGTCTTTTTTAAAGCACGCAAACAGAAAGCACGCAAACAAAAAGCACGAAAACAAAAAGTGCGCAGATAAAAACTGCCGATATTGAAAGTACTGAGATTAAAAGTATTTAGATTAAAAGTACTCAGTGACGAATGTTTCCGTTCGCGAATTAAGGGGAAAATACCTAGTGAATCAACTCATCTTCGACATTGCCGCTTGGCTCGACGACACCGCTTGGAGCACTGCGATCCACGAGTCATACTATCTCTACAATTGGATTGAAGCGACACACGTTCTCACGTTGATGTTAAGCCTCGGAATTCTCTTTCTCATAGACATGAGGATGTTGGGATGGGCGCTGCCCAATGTCTCCGCTACTCGTCTTGCCGAGCGTCTTAATACGCCGATGCTGATCGGGTTTGTTGTCATGTTTATCACTGGTATCTTGCTGTTTTATGCCGTGCCGGTGCGCAGTTCCCAGAGTCTCTGGTTTAGAATAAAAATGGTGCTCTTGGTCGTCTGCGCGATTAATGCGTATCTGTTCCATCGGCGTATGACACAGTCTATGAGTACTTGGGAGAATGCGCCTCGAGCACCTTCTGAGCTGCGTAAGGGCGCGTTGATATCGCTGGGTTTCTGGACAGTGATCGTTCTGTGTGGCCGCTTTATCGCCTACGATTGGTATGATTGTGAATACCCTCAGCCCGATATGGTTCGTGCGCTTGCAGGGTGCATAGATGGTCAAACAAGATTCTGAATCATGGCTCTCCTCGCCGACGCGGGGTGGGTCAACATGAGGGAGTGAACAATGAATTCAGCAACAACTCGACAGTCGCCTATCGGCCCTTATCCGCGCGCTGCTATTGCAACAGGTTTGCTAGTGCTCCTGCTCGCTTTTTCATTCTCGGGCATGCGAGCTGAGGTCTGGACGGCGTTGCTACCATTCTTCGAATGGATGGAGACGACGTGGTTTGGCTATGTAGGCAAAACCTGGGGTGGTGCTTTCGCAACTATTCAAGCCGGTCATTTGGTCTCTCTTGGGGTGCTAGGCGGCGCAGTCTTATTTAGCGATGGCCGCCTTCTAGGCTTGTATTCGTCTCTGCCGCTGCGCGATGTGATTGATGGCTCGCATCAGGTATTCAAGTGGGCGCTTGCCGTAGTTGTTTTTACCGGTGTTTTTATGGTCTGCGGGGTCGCCGTTAAAGTCTATTACCTACCGGTATTCTGGTACAAGATGCTTACCTTAACTGTAGGGGTTCTATTCGCATTTTATGTCCGAAAGCCGCTTGTCGACCGTGACCTTAGCGGCGTCAGCCCGTTGGTTATTAAACTCACTGCCATCGCGAGCATCATGGTGTGGTTCACCGTTGCTGCGACTGGTCGCTGGATCGGATTTAGCTAAGAGCGCGGCTGTGTGAGCACAACTTGGAGAAGATGATGACTGAGTCAAAAAAAAGCGAAGGAGAAAATCCGCGAGGACTAAAGGACGATGAGATGGCTGCGGTGGTTGTCGCCGGTAGCATCGTCGTCTTTTTTGCGGTCTATTGGTTTTTCGAAATCATGTCGGTTAGAGAACTCTTGGAAATGGCCTATGGCTAGAGTCTGAATTCCGCACACGCAAGTGATAACGCAAGAAAAGTTTATGCAAAAATGCAGCGCGGAATTCAGATGCTCAAGAGTTTATTGGGTTCATTTGGTTTATTGGAGCGGCGAGTAATCTGTCGCCCTCATGAATACTTTTTCTATTCCCGCCAATATAGGGCCGTTAGCATTAGACGCCGCGGCTACCTCGGCCCATTCAGGGTCTGCGATAAACGCCTGCCATGATGCTTCCGCCGCCGCTCGGCTTTTGTGCTCTAACACGTAAACCAGTTTGTTTTCAGCATCCTCTCCGTCTGTAGGCGCCCAGTAGGCGACAACCTCCATTCCGTGCTTGCGAAAAATACGTGTCGTGTGGTCGCGGAAACGCGCGTGGAGATTGTCGAGATTGCCAGGCGTTGCGGTGTAAGTCCTAAGCTCGAAGACCTTGCCTTCTTCTTGCGCCGTGCTGGGATTCAGCAATGCAGCTACGAGGACGAAGGCGAATGATGCGGCAAAGAAGGCACTTAGTTTAAGGCGCTTAGCTGTCGAGTCTGTCATAAAGGGCGTTTCCGTTTTGGCTGATTGGTTCGATTTCATCGGTGCTCTCCTGTTAGGTCCTATTATGGCCTATTGTGGCCTGTTATTAGCTGTTCGCGTCGGGTCGCGAGGCGACGGCTGTTGTGTTGTGAGTAAGGACTTTATAAGGTATCACAGCCCCCCGATGCAACGAGGCATTTAGTGCGAGTCAAGACTCTGATCCATCGTTTGAGCAGGGCTATCGGCCTCGCATTTGCCAATTTCCCGTGCAGGAACACCGACAACAGTGGTGTGCGGTCTTACATCGGACAGGACTACGCTACCGGCGCCGATCTTTGATCCGCAGCCTATCTCGATATTACCCAGCACCTTGGCTCCTGCTGAAATGAGCACGCCCGAGCGTACCTTTGGATGGCGGTCTCCCTGCTCGTTTCCCGTGCCGCCAAGCGTCACGTGCTGGAGTATCGACACGTCATCATCGATAATACAGGTCTCTCCTATTACGATGCCTGTGGCATGGTCGAACATGATTCCCATGCCCAATGTGCAACCCGGGTGGATGTCCACCGCGAATACCTCCGAGTTGCGACTCTGGATGAAAGAAGCGAGTGCCTTTCTTGAATGCGTCCACAGGTAGTTCGCAAGGCGATGAACCTGAATCGATTGAAACCCCTTAAGATAGAGCACCACTGGCAAATAGGTGCTCGTTGCCGCATCTCTTTCATAGACCGCTCTGATGTCAGCACTGGCGGCGACGATGAGAGTGGGTGCAGCTTCGAAGGCTTCCTTGAAGAGTTCGCGCAGCGACACGGCAGACATAACTTCATCTGCGAGCTTGTTTGCGAGTATCACGCTAAGGGCAGAGGCAAGGCTGCGATGATTCAGAATGCAGTTATAGACATAGCTGGCGAGAATCGGCTCTTGGGCAATGACGTGTGTTGCTTCCTCGCATAATTTTGCCCAAACCAGTTCTGGGTTGCGTTCGTGACTACCTGTGTTCAATGCAGTTTCCTTGGGGTGAAGTTTAATCTCGTGATGCCAGTATTAAGCATTGCTTAGCGCTGTAACAAACGCTTTTGCTGGCCATTGATTTCACTATTTAGCTATTTATCTACTTATCTGTTTAACCTGAGCATTTACCTAGCTATGGCTATCGCTATGTTACCAAATGGGCGACTCAGAGTCGTATTTCCGAATAGCTCTATCTATGTGCTTCGCGCGCACTAGGGAGTCGCCGCTGTCCGCTGTTACATAAAGAGCTTCTTAAGACGCGCGTATCTGGGCGTTGGACAAATGGAAGCATTGCGAGCCTAAAATGTTCTATTATCACTCTCTTTGCCTCTTTGACCCCCAGAACCTCTTTAAGCATTTTATAGTCTTTCGAACTGCGCTAGTTCGACCGAAGCGACGCCTCTAACTTATGGCAGATTTCTTGAGGATTGTTTTGGTTTTCTCCAACTCTTGTTCTAGTTCAAAACGTGTTTCTGCTTCGATGTTTGGTAATGACAGCACGAAATAGGCTGTACGCACGACCTCTCTCCAGCGAGGGACTTTAGGCAGCTGCTCGATGCGCGAATAGCGATCGAATGTACGCGTACGCAGTCGACCGTCGTCTATACTAACAGCCCAAATATTACTCTCTTCCGCGAGTTCAATTTTAGATTTTTGAGTCGTTACCTCCCACGCATGAAGCGCCGAGCGCATTAACGTCACGAGTTGTTGGCGGTATTCGCTATCGCTAGCGATGTCGGGGGAGATTGGTGTCCAGCTGCTCGACGAGCCTGTCAATTCCGGCGAGTTCTCCGAGTAGCCCTGGATGTTGGCTTAGCTCGATCGGCGTCAGCACCCCAAGTCTGGCACTTATTTTTCTCACGCTTTGCTGTGCCTGTCCGAGTATGCCTACGAGATCAACAGTGTCATAACTCTCGTTCGTTGCAAAGCTTTCCTCAGCTGTTGTGCTGTCTGGGAGTAAAAAGAGAACACCGGTGCCTTCATCATTGAGAAACAACGTAAGGCGTACTTCAAATGTAAGGAACTCTGTTTTTTGCTGCGTGGTAGAGTGGTAGGGAGTGGAGAGCGTCACCTTCTCGTTTAGTGAGAATATCGACCCTCCGGTATTGCTTAGCAAATCCCCTGCCTCCCACTTAGCAAGCGCACTCAGCAATTTTTCACTGTTCGGGCTTTCTGCGAAAAGGCTTGTGATCTCTCTCTCATCGAGTGTGAGTTTTTCTGCTCCGAGTAGATCAGCAGCTTTCTGGTTAAGGCTAAAAATACGACCCGGAAGCTCGAAGGCAATAAAACCATGATCTATAGTTTCTAGTACGCGTTGAAGCTGCATTCTCGAGCTGCGCAGTTCGGTGTCGGCAGCTGAGTAGGATTTTATGAGCGCTCTCAGACGGATATTGTCCTCGTTAGTCCTGTGGAGCATGCTTAGCTTAAGCTGGTTCTCGACGCGAGATTTTAATTCTTCATTATGGAATGGCTTAGGGAGGTAATCGTTCGCGCCAGTCTCAAAACCTTTTGTTAGGTCTTCGAGATGGTTCTTTGCGGTAACGAGAATAATCGGCAGTTCTATAGGGCTGTAACGTTGACGAAGTTTTTGACACACCTCATAGCCATTGAGTCCAGGCATCATCAGATCGAGCAGTATTAGATCTGGCTTGGACTCCGCGACCGCAGTAAGCGCATCGAGTCCGTTCGAACAATTAATCACCGTATAGTCTGTAAGCTGCTGCCCCATAACGATTCGGTTTATTTCATCATCATCGACGATTAATACTGTGGTGCCTTGCTCGCTTTTTAATTCTGGGTCAATCTCTTTACGCATTGCGCCTTGCATAAAATCGGCGCGTCGAATCATTTGTTTGTTAACAATGCCTGCGGCGCCAGCGCGATTCTGGTCAAGCGACATGCGCAGTTTGAAACTGAATTCGGACCCTATATCTAGGCTGCTTGTCATATGTAGTTCACTGCGATGCATCTCGATCATGCGTTTCGCAATCGGCAGGCCTAGGCCAACACCTTGTGCATTCTGTTGCTTAGAATCCAGTTTCTCGAAGCTACGGAAAATAGATTCATGATCTCGTTCGTGGATACCTATCCCAGTATCTTTAACGCTGACCTTGATCATCGAATCCGCGGTGACCACCCCGCAGATATCTATTTCACCGCTGCGGGTAAACTTAATCGCATTGGTGGTTAAATTAACGAGTATTTGCTGAAGTCTATCTTCGTCTGCAGAAATCAGCGGCAAATCTGGATCAACCTCATTGCGGAGTTTGATTTGTTTGTCACCGACATGCGGGGAACAGATGGCAATAACGAGGGTGGCCATCTTATGCAGATCAATCGCTTGGAGTTTTATATAGGGTTGCTCGGCTTTACTCGATGAAAAATCTAGGAGGTCGTTTACGAGCATCGTTAATCTGTCGCCGCTCGCCTGGATAAGTTCGAGGTTCTTAGTGATCAGGCTTACGTTTTGAGTATTTCTTCTGAATTCCCCGAGTGCGGTTTCTGCGAGGCCATTGATGCCGAAGAGAGGTGTTCGAAGTTCGTGTGAGACATTGGCAAGTAGGTCATCTTTTATACGTTCCGCCTGCACAAGATTGTTTATAGCGAGTTTTTGCGCGTCCTCTTTCTCTTTTTTTAGGAGGTTGTAACGCGTCGAAAGACTGAAGGAGAGAAGGAGCGCCTGCGCAATTTGGCCAATATTGTAGGCGTTCGCTGTGAGCGTATTCACTGGAAAATTCGGCACGGTTTGCACTAGGAGTAACACTGCGGCTCCGGCAAGATAAGTGCTCATAGCGACCATGTGGACCATGGCCGAATAATCTCCGCGTCGTATGGCATCGAGATTCGAATAGAAAGCGATTGGCAGCCCGATGGTGAGTAGCGCGACAAAAGAGAATTGGAAGTATTTCTCATCAGGAATGAAACTTAATAGGGCGACAACACCGAACGCAGCAATGAACCAGCGTCCTATTCTGTCGAGAAGGGGGTTGCTCTCTGGAATGCTTAACAAAGACCTTTGGAAGGCGATAAAACCAATCACAACGGCTGGGTAGATGAGCCGCTCGGCGACATCGACAAACCATATGCTGGTCGTAAAATCTCCCAATAAAAACCTCAGGTGGCGCATATCTAAAAACAGGAATGCGGTCTGTGTACCAATCGCAAGAACATAGAGTAGGTAAGGGCGCTCTCGTATTGTGATGTATTGGAATAGGTTGAAGCATGTCATTGCTAGAAGGATGCCGTACATGACGCCTAATCCGGTATCGAAGGTCATCGCTTGTGCCTCGAACGCGGATTCCTCCCACAGGCTAATACCTGTTCTCAAGGGCGCAGCTGAGGTTATTCGTAAATAATACTCTGTTCCTAAGGAAGGGCTTACTTGAAATGCGTGGCCGCGGCTTAAGGTTTTTGATTCGCGGCTATCGGTTAGGCTGCCCAGTCTGTAGCTCAAGAGTGTCGCGTTATTGGCGCCCAGCGTGTAGAGGTCAATACCACCTCGGACACGGCCTGGGACTAGTTTTGGCGGTCCGATTTCGAGAATGCGGTAGGCGTCTGATTCATTGCCGCGCCATGGGAGAGTCAGGTGTACCCAGTAGGCTGAGCGTGTCATTCCAAAATGGAGTTGTTCGCGTGAATTCGGCTTGAACGCACCCTGTGCGTCAAGCTCAACGACCTCATCAAGGGTGAGGGCGCCCGTCGGATCCTCAAGAAAAGTGGCCGAGAGTGCCAAGTTGATCTGCCCAGTATCCGACTCAATGAGCCGGTCGATGGTTTGCTCAGTTTGGGCAATAATCGGATTGGCTATGATCAAGGATAGCGTACAGAAACAGCCTCTGATGAGATTGACGACGAGGGAGACTAGCGCAGCGCAGTTCGGCAGGGTAGTTGCGGCGAGACGGCGAGGAGTAACAAGTCGGTCAGAGGAAGTCGCTCTCGTATTTTTTGTCTTTGCGGGCAAGGAGTGGTCTCGCAATTTTGAATTATTTTGATACCAAGATAGGGGAGATATCGTGTGTTGGCAACAATTGAATAATGACTTCATCGCTTCGATTCGTTTTGGATAACGGTGTATGATGGCAAGATATTTAGGCTTTTTTGTTAAGCCATGACAGGATACCCGTACTGAAATGCCTAATAGATTGATCAGTTCTCGCTGCCGCGACCTCGCCCGCGCCCTCTCTGCCTTGGTCATACTGATGCTTCCAGCGCAGGCGCATCCGCAGGAAAGCGTCGGCCGTGAGCAGATGAGTCAGATAGAGCACTGGCAAACGTTAGTGCAGGCGGACCAGCGCTTTGCCCAGCTGACGACTCAAGCGGGCAGGCGCGCCGCGTTTCTCGAATTTCTTGCGCCAGACTCGATCGTTTTTCGTGACGGCCCCGTCGACGCCTTGACACTGTATTCGAGCTCCAGCTTCGCAGAAGCGGCGAGTGAAATCGATTGGAAGGCACACTACGTCGATGTGTCCTATGCCGGTGACGTGGGGCTGTCGGCAGGGCCTTTGACCGTATTCAACGACTCCGGCACCGATTCTTACGGTCATTTGATTTCTATCTGGCGATCCTCGTCGGAAGGCTGGGAATTGATGGCGGATATTGTGGTCAATATCCCAGGCTTTCTGAGTCTCGATGTGGAGCCAAACTACTCTGACACGCTGCCGGTGATTGCCGAAACCGCAAACCCGATAAGTATTACCGTTGCCGAGAATACGCTGCAGTCGCTTGTGGACGCCGACGAGTTATTTGGCCGTTCGATTAACTTCAGAGGAGGACAGCGTGCGCTGTTGCGCTACGGTCTCGAGAATACGCGTGTTTATTTGCCGGGTATGGGACCTGCGGTCGGTGCCGAGGCAGCAAGCTCGGTTTATGGTGCTTTTCTCGATAATCAATTGGCTACCACAAACCCTATCACCCTAAGTAACGTCGGTGCGTATTTGTCGAGTTCTCGAGAGATGGGGTATACGTATGGAACGATGGCAACCGACAGCAATGCCTCTGAGGCCGGTTTTCGCACCAGCTACATGCGGCTGTGGCGGTTTAATCAAGAGGGTGAGTGGCGGATTGCCGTCGAGGTGTTAAGCCCTTTTTAACCGCTAGTCCGTCGATCGATCGGGGGAGAAGATAAATTCGGTCGGTAAACTCGTGCTGATCTCGCCGTTGCTGTTGATAAGTTCGAGTTTTAATTCATAGATCCCCGCCCTTAATGCCCCGGTTCGAACCGTTAAATCAAATCCCACGTTGGGGAAATCTGAGTCGAGTACCGCCCCTTCGACCACGTCGAGGTCTCGTCGCTCAGTTCTTGCACTTGTGTGAGCAACAGGCCTTCCATCGATCAGAAGGCGGATCTGCTCAACCCGGTTGCCCTCGGCGAAGGCCCAACCGCTCACTGTAAAGTTCTCTCCGACCGAAGTCCCCGCTGCCGGTGAGTCTATCCAGCCCCGAGCTGGAATCGGGCAGTTTTCTGTTCCAAGCTTGGGGTCAAGCGCGAGAATGTAGTAGGTGAAGCCTTTTGCACCGCCCATAAGCTCGACCTGTTCGACTCGCTCAAGCGTCCTGCTGAGGCCGCAAGCCTGCTTTAGCACGGCTCGTTTTTGCCCAAAATTAAGCGTACTGTCTTCGGTAATCAGTAACGCGACTGAATCTTCGCCACGTTTACTTAGCGCCGTTGCATCCATCTCCCAAAGCGCGAGTTGTAGTGCGCGGCCATCACGAACGGCTTTTTCGGCGTCTAGCGTGTAGATTTCCTGAGCTTCGCCTACCCTTGCAAAAACTAACTGTGCCGCTGTGTAGTAGTTGTCTGTCACCAACAGAGGCGGGCGCTCGAAATTATCGGCGATTACCCGCCGCGTCTCAGCAGCAAAGCGCTTCCACCCGGCCATCTTAGTGGAAAGTACCTCGGTGCCAAGGAAAGGCTGGAGTTGTGATTGCAGAGACTGGGAACCAACGCCGATGAGCGCGAGTATGCTGCCTAGATAGCCCACGGCCACGAGGAGCGCGATGACTAGGCGTTTTGACGACAGGGGCGAGGTTAGCCTGCGCAGGGCTGCCGGCGCGTAGATCAGAAGCGGGACAGTCCCTGCGAGCGGCCAGTGAACGGTTGTGCTCGTTGGGTCGCTCCACGGCGCGAGCGTCGCAAAGAGCGCTATATGCAGCACAGCGATGCATGCAATAAGTCTAGCGGAGGGATTTGTGTTTCGGAGTGCACCGAAGGCGGTGGCGAGCAGAAGCCCATATATCAGGGGCGTCGAAATTAATGCCTGCTCGAATAAATGGAGTAACCCCGCAGGGCGAAATTCCCAAGGATGCCGATCAACTAGGTAGAAAGTCAGGCTACCCATTTTGTGCGCGACATTGAAAGCTATGACCGGCGCCAAGCCTACTGCCGCGACGACAAAAGCGAGCAGTGTGCGTGGGTTACGCCACAGGTGCCGTGATTGAGAATCCCATAGGAGTAATAGGATCGCCCCTGCAGGAAATAGGCTAAATCGATAGTGTGTCGCGAGACCGAGTGCGACAACCACGCCGGTTGCGACCCATAAAACCATCGCGTTACTTGCGCGTGCCCGGGTGAAGAAACCGATAGCCACAACACCAAAAAAGACAAGGGGCACATCGGGAACGGCGAGAAGGCCTAGAGAGCTGGCTAGAGGCAGGCACAGAGACAACAAAGCCGCCTCACGGGCCTCATTCTTGCCGACTAACGGTAACGCCGTCCAATAGAGCGCGGCAGGCAGGCTGCAGCCCATGAGGAAGAAGGCTAAGCGCACTGCGAAGGGAGAATCACCCAAAGCCGCTGTTCCCAATCCTGCGAACAAAGCACTCATAAAGGGGAGGTCGCTATAGGCGAGCGCGGGGCGTGTCGACTCTAACCAGTAAAAAATCTCGTCGCTGTAGAGCTCCAGACGAACTGCGAAAAGCGCTTTTACTGCGATTATCAAGCCTGCTAGTGGCCAAAGCCAGCGGCTCGCGAGTCGCTGTAGCAAGTCTTGGTGTGAAGTGGTTTGTGAGTGGGTCACGGCGCTCTCTTGTCTTCGTGCTTCTCTTCGGGCTTGTGTTCTGCCTTGGGCTCGGCCTTTGATTTGGTCTTATATTCGGTCTTAGACTCGGTCTTAGATTGAGCCTCAGGCTCGGGTAGCAAACGAAGTTTGTGTGTCGATGAATACCTTCAGGTTGTTAAAGTTGCTTCACCGGAATCAACTCGGGCGGAAGCGCGCGTGCGCCCAGCTTTTGTAATTGTCCGATAAATAGCCCCATTGCAATCAGCGCTGTGAGTATCCATAGGCTTGAAAATGCAGGGTGAGCGGCAAACGTTCCGAGTTGATAGAGACAGGTAGCCACGGCGTAAGCTAGTCCCGTACTCCAACTAAAGACAAGTAGCATATAACGCCAGCCTGCTTCTTTTGCTACCGCGCCGAGCACTGCCACGCAGGGCGCGTAGAGAAGAACGAAAACCAAATAACAGAAAGCCGCGAATGCGCTGGGAAATAACGTAGCCATATTAGTAAGGGTGGCAGTCTTAACCTCTTGTGTCTGAGCGACCGTATCGAGATCACTTACATCACCAATAGAAATACCCAGCGGATCGGCCAAGGTATTCCGCAGAGCGATTAGCTCATCGCCAACTGAGGTGAACGCTGAGGATAGGGCGGCGCTGAGGTCAGGGGCTGACACGGTATCGCTTGATGTCTCGGGGCTATACAGTGCATCCAATGTGCCGACGATAGCTTCTTTCGCGAACATGCCTGTAAAAAGTCCAACAGTGGCCGGCCAGTTTGCTTCGCCTATACCCATCGGCGTAAAGACGGGAGTTATCGATTTGCCGATTACGCTGAGCAGCGAACGCTCGCTATCTTCGTTGCCGAAGCTGAAATCACTGCCGATCGAATTGAGAAAACTCAAAGCCACGACTACGGCGACGATGGTCCTGCCAGCGCGTACTATAAATCCGCGTAGTCTGAACCAAGTAGTAATCACGATGTTTCGGAATATAGGCAAATGGTAGGCGGGCATTTCTTGAAAAGAGGGACTGATTTCCTCAGAAAAGAGCTGGCGCCGGAAAACCCAGCCGGTGAAAACGGCGAGGCTTACACCGAGAAAATAGAGGCCAAATACGATGTTTTGCCCGTTGCTCGGGAAAAAGGCTGCAGCGAAAAGTGCGTAAACGGTGAGCCTCGCGCCGCAGCTCATAAACGGTGCCATCGCAATAGTCATTAATCGATCACCGTCTCTCGAAAGCGTCCGCGTTGCCATGACCGCGGGGACATTGCAGCCGAATCCGACGATGAGCGGGACGAATGCGGTGCCAGGTAATCCGATGCTGGCCATTAGCCGATCGACTACAAATGCCGCGCGAGCGAGATACCCCGAATCCTCCAAGAACGAGAGGCACAGGTAGAGAAAGCCAATAACCGGAATAAACGTGGCGACGAGTGTTATGCCTCCACCGAGTCCATCTGCGAGGAGGGTGCTAAGCATCGCAGGGGCACCGATTGAAGTAAGTAACCATCGGCTGCCGTCGACAAGCACGGCTGCGAATAGGATGTCGAAAAAATCGATAAACACGGCGCCTAGGTTTACTGCGATAGCAAACATGAGATACATCATGAGTAGAAACAGCGGGAAGCCCAGCCAGCGGTTTAGAACGATTGCGTCTAGGCGTTCGGATACGCTATCGGCGCCTAGGCTTACCTCGACTACCCCATCGATAAGCTGTCTTGACTTTGAATACTGCCTCACTAGCGCATCTTCTTCCTCTTGATCGCTATGCTTAGGCGTCAGAGTCACCGCAGCTTCCGCGGTGGGCTCCTCATTAAGCGCGAGGAGCAGTTCTTCAATGCCGATGCGCCGTGCGGCTACCATGTCGATTACCGGAACACCGAGGCGAGCAGAGAGTTCGCGAGTGTTAACGATCAAACCCTGTTGCGCAGCCACATCAAGCATGTTGGCAACAATGAGAATAGGGAGGCCTTGTTCGAGAAGTTGCTGGGTGAGTACTAAGCTGCGTTCAATGTTGCTCGCATCGATAACATTGATGACGAGATCGATTTCGCCATTACGCAAATACTCTTGGGCAATTTTTTCATCGAGCGCTTTGAAATCCTCGCTCAGCGAGTAAACGCCAGGCAGGTCAACCAACTCATAGTCGTGCAGCGCTGATGAGAAGAAGCCGAACTTCTTCTCCACAGTGACGCCCGGCCAGTTACCGACTTTTTGGCGACCGCCCGTGAGAAGGTTGAATAGCGTCGTTTTCCCGCAGTTTGGATTCCCAAGAAGGGCGACTTTTTTCATTTTACTCTAGCCAGCGGTATCGCTTGAAATGATGGATCTGAGCGCTAGTCATGGCTGTGCGGCGACGACTGCAAGTGAATCATTGAGGCCTCTCGACGGCGCATACTAACCGAGCTGCCGCCGACCCGTACTTGTATCGGATCGCCAAATGGCGCGACCCGTAGTTTCGTTATTCTCGCGCCGGGCACGAAGCCGAGTGCGTAGAGTCTGCGTTTCAGTTCGGGAGCATCTCCCGCTATATGGTCGATAGTTCGCGACTCGCCCAGCGGAAGCGCAGAGAGGCTCTGTGAGGCATCGCCCGTGGCTGTTTGTTTTGATCCTGCACGCGGCGTCAAGGGTGGCTGTGGCCCCAAGTCTGTCAAGGGAGGTTCTGTGTGATTTTTGGTCATAGCAATGCCAGTTGATCCCCGCTGTATGCGTATGCGAGCGCTTCATGGGGCCGCAATTACACCCCATCGCGCCCCTTGGTTAAAGTAGCAAGTGCAAATACATTTGACAATCATTCTCATTTGCATCTAGAATTCGGTCACTCCATGAGGATCAACCGCGATGTACGTGTGTATTTGCCGCCAAGTAACTGATAATCAAATCCGCGAAACCTGCAAAAGTGGTTGCGGTAGCTTTAGTGATCTCCGCGCACAGCTTGGCGTTGCAAGCGAGTGCGGCCGCTGTAGCAAGCTCGCACGCAGCATTGTTAAAGAGTTTGGGCGCGCCTCTGCGCCTGCGCAGCCAGCTTAGTTTTCTCCTTCTGCTTATACCCTCCGTTCCCTGCGATATTTTCGAAGCCATCGCTGTTCTCAGTGGTGTCAACAAGCGCGCAGAGGGTTCAGCTTGACATTCTTCGGCACAAATTAGACCCTCATAGTCATCATTTATTCAAATAATTCTGCCAGACTCCGAGACTAAACCCAGTCTCTGACTCGGTATGTGAGATATTTCGGCTAATAGTTATCAACACGCTAAACGCAGAGACATAGGAGCAGTTATGAAATCTGATGCGACAGTACTTAAACACCTCAACAAAGCGCTAGGGAATGAACTTGTCGCCATCAATCAGTATTTTTTACATTCGCGTATGTTCCAGGATTGGGGCCTGAACAAGCTGGCGGAAAAAGAGTACGAAGAGTCGATAGATGAAATGAAACATGCCGATCAGTTGATCCAGCGGATTTTATTTCTAGAAGGTCTGCCCAATCTACAGTCGCTCGGTAAATTATTGATTGGCGAAAATACACGCGAGATGCTCGAGTGTGATTTGCAACTCGAAATGATTGCCTGCCCCGACTTGAGAGCAGGAATCGCTTACTGTGAATCTGTGCAAGACTTCGCGACGCGAGACTTACTTAACTCGATCCTCGTAAGCGAAGAAGAGCATGTCGATTGGTTGGAGTCGCAGTTAGGGCTTATTGACCGCGTGGGTATTGAAAATTACCAGCAGTCGATGATCTAGTTCAGTGTCAGAAGCTCGCGAAAATTCAGCCATTTTCGAGGTTAAATCACTTTGCCTAGCGCTACACATTCACCTTTACAGGCATGCATTGACCTCGGTTCAAACAGCTTTCATTTACTCATTGCCCAGTGGGCGCCCGAGCGCATCGAAGTCGTCGAGCGGTGCAGCGAAAGGGTGCAGCTAGGAGAGGGGGTGCGGGCGAGCGGCGCGATCTCTCCTGCCTCCTTTGAGCGCGGATTGGACTGCCTCAAGCGCTTCGATGAAATACTTTCTCGCTACCCCATCGAGCGCTATTGGGCTCTTGGAACCAATACCTTTCGGGTTGCGGGGAATGCGCAGGAGTTCATCAAAGCGGCGGATAGTCTTGGCATCCACATTTCACCTATTACGGGGACTCAGGAAGCAGTCTTAATTTATGCGGGGGTGCTTAGTGGTCTTCCCAAAAACCACGCCCGACGTTTAGTGATCGACATCGGGGGCGGGAGCACCGAGGTCATCGTCGGACATGGATCGGGGCAACTGCTGACCGAAAGCCTCGCAATAGGCAGTGTCGCATGGCGTGACACCTATTTCGGTCGAGCTTATTCCACCGAGCAATCCCTTGCTACTGCTATGGATACAGCGTTAGCAGATGCACGTAAGCTTTTCTCGAAGGTTGCCCTAGCCGTTAAATTGGCTGGCTGGGATGAGGCATTCGCGGCATCGGGTACGATAAAAATGCTAGCCTCTATCTGCGAGGCCCACGGCTTTGCCGCCGGGCAGGTATCGCAGGAAGCGCTGCTCACGCTTCGGGAAGCGATTGCTGACAATGCGCTCTCGGGTGCAGAATTGGCAGGGCTAAAGGAGCGCCGTAAGGATCTACTTCTGGCGGGCTGGAGTGTGCTACTCGGCGTGATGCAGGCCTACTCGATAGAGACGATCACCTTCAGCGCAACGGCGCTTCGCGAGGGGATGCTCGAATTCATGATGCGCAACCAGCAGGCGCTTCGCATTATGGATAACGAGGCAATGCCACGCTTCAAGACGCGCGACTAGCGCCTACAGTCAGCTACTTCAGTCAAACGCCTTCAGTTAAAATGCTCGGCACTACGAGAGCTTTTCTAGCAATTTTTGTTGAACACCTTGAGTGAGTCCCTCCGTCTCGACCGGGTGGATCTTTGTGTATTCCCCATCAGCGCCTAGCTCCCAGCACTGCGCCTCGTCCTCCAAGTACCAGTTGATCTCAGCAAGGATTCGGCTCTGATGCTTTTTCTTGAGAATAGGGAAACACACCTCGATGCGATTGCTTAAATTGCGCTCCATCCAGTCCGCGCTCGAGCAGAAGAGTTGTTGATCCGAATTTTTAAAGTAATAAACGCGGGAGTGCTCCAAAAAACGCCCGATGATGGAAACAACCCGGATGTTTTCGCTAACGCCTTCCATGCCGGGTCGCAGACAGCACATGCCGCGCACGATAAGGTCGATTTTTACGCCAGCATTTGAAGCTTCGTAGAGCGCGCGGATCATTTCAGGGTCGGTGAGGGCATTTAATTTCGCGATTATATGCGCGTCTTTACCCTCTCTCGCTGCCTGCGCTTCTTCGGCGATCATTTTAAGAAGCGATTTCTTTAAATTGAACGGCGCATGAATCAGGAGATTGGGGTGTATTTTCTTTCCCATTCCGGTGATTTGCTGGAAAACTTTATGTACATCCGCGCAGAGCGTTTCATCTGCCGTCAGCAACGAGTAATCCGTATAAATTAACGAATTCTTGCGATGATAATTTCCCGTACCGAGGTGGGCGTAGCGTTTCAATTCATTGCCTTCACGGCGAACAAAAAGCAGCATTTTGGCGTGGGTTTTGTAGCCCATTACGCCATACACCACGACCGCGCCTGCCTCCTGAAGGATGCTGGCAAAATTAATGTTCTCCTCTTCATCGAAGCGCGCCCGCAGCTCGATTACCACGGTTACCTCGGTGCCGAAGCGAGCGGCTTCGGCAAGCGCCTGAACAAGTTCTGAGGATTCGTTGGTGCGGTAAAGCGTCTGTTTAATCGACAGGACAGAGGGATCTTTCGCCGCTTGGCGCACCCAGTCGATGACCGGCAAAAAAGATTCGTAGGGATGTAAGAGCAGCTGGTCTTCGCGCGCGACGGCGGCGAAGATGGACTGATGCTCCTCTAACGCCTTGGGGAGACCTGGGCTGAATTTCGGAAACCTCAAATCTGGGCGATCGACCATGCTGAAAAGCGCCATGAGCCTCTGCAAGTTGACAGGGCCATCGAGAGTGAAAAGCTCTTCTTGGGTCAAGTCGAAGCGGTCTAATAGGAAGTCTGTCAGTTCCGCTGGGCATTCGGCGCCAACTTCGAGTTTAGTCGCGGCGCCGAAACGCCTGCTGTGAAGCTCGCCTTTCAGCGCCATGGCAAAGTCTTCGACTTCCACATTTGACATCTCAAGGTCTGAATTTCGAGTTACCCTGAATTGATGGCATTCGGTCACGCTCATACCGGGGAAAAACTCTTCGACGTAGGCATGGATGACCGATGACAAGAAAACGAAATTATCCCCCTCCGCCAGGATCTCGCGTGGAACCTTGATGAGGCGGGGGAGCGATCTCGGGGCAGGGACGATTGCAAGTCCGCTGTCGCGACCGAAAGCGTCTTTGCCGTCGAGTGAGAGAATAAAATTGAGACTCTTGTTCACCAATCTCGGGAAGGGATGCGCTGGATCCAGGCCGAGAGGGCTCACAACCGGCACCACTTCATTGAAAAAGTAGTCGCGAGTCCATTTCTTTAAGTCATCACTCCACTCGTGCCGCGCTAGGAACCGAATCCCTTCGTTTTTGAGAGAGGGGAACAGGTCTTCGTTAAGAATGCGGTATTGCTCAGACAGCGCCTCGCGTACTTGCTGATGCAGAATTTTGAGCGTTTGCTCTGGGTATTGACCGTCGGCGCCGGGGCGCTGCCTGCCGAAGCCTAGCTGCTTCTTAAGGCCCGAAACGCGTATTTCGAAGAACTCGTCGAGATTTGAGCTAAAAATAAGCAAAAACATGAGGCGCTCGAGCAGCGGGTGATTCTCGTCTTTTGCTTGCTCTAAGACTCGCAGGTTGAACTTGAAATAGCTTAATTCGCGGTTTTCGTAGTATTCGCTATTTATTAGGTCAATTTCGTTTTTGCTTTCTGTGCTCACGCCATTACTCTCATCGGACGGGGTTGCCGCAATCGACGGTGTGGCGGGTGCGGATTCATCTGCAATGTACTGTGAAAAGTCTGTGTCTGTCGATTCCCGCATGCGCTTTTCCGTAAAGAGAGTTTCAGCTCGTAGTTTAGCGAGAACAGGTGAAAGGCAGTGTGACTATTACATGACAATGTAGACTGGGAGAGATTTTCGCCTGCTGGGAAAAGCGCCGAGTATCCATTGTCATATTATTGTAATATTTCCGTCATATAGTGCTTGCCTGACCACGCTAATCATAAAGCTGCAATACTCTTTCTGGTATGTGCTTTTAGAAAAATACCTAGGAATCAATAATATGAGTACTAAATTTATAAAAACTAGTAGCACGGGGCTCGCGAGCCTGTTCGCAGCAGTCCTGTTGGGAAGCGCGACACTTAACGCCGCAGACGTCGATCCCGCCATTCCAGTCTATGAAAGTACCAGCGGAGTCTCAGGAAACCTCTCGAGTGTCGGATCTGACACGCTCGCCAACCTAATGACGCTGTGGGCAGAAGACTTTAAGCGCGTCTACCCTAATGTGAATATCCAGATTCAAGCGGCTGGATCGTCAACGGCGCCTCCAGCCCTGACCGAACGCACCGCGAACATCGGGCCTATGAGCCGAGAGATGAAGGACAATGAAATAGAGGCGTTCGAATCTCGCTATGGCTATAAGCCTACCGCTGTCCCTGTGGCAATCGACGCATTGGCCGTCTATGTGCACAAAGATAATCCCATCGAGGGCTTGTCCATTCAGCAGGTTGACGCTGTCTTCTCCTCGAATCAGCGCTGCGGATATGCAAACGACGTCACCAACTGGGGACAGTTAGGCATGACTGGGCCTTGGCAGCAGCGCGGTATTCAGCTTTTCGGGCGCAATTCTGTGTCTGGGACTTACGGTTACTTTAAAGATGCGGCGTTGTGCGATGGAGATTTCAAAAATAACGTCAACGAGCAACCCGGATCTGCGTCTGTAGTGCAGTCTGTGAGCACGTCAATAAATGGCATAGGTTACTCTGGCATCGGGTATCGCACCTCGAGCGTTCGTGCGGTGCCCATTTCGCGAAATCCTGGCGACGATTTCTTTGAGGCGACTCCTGAAAATTCAGTTGCCGGTAATTACCCTCTCGCGCGCTTCCTCTTAGTTTATGTCAACAAAGCGCCCAACACACCTTTACCCCCTCTCGAGCGCGAGTTTCTCAAGCTAGTATTGTCACAGTCCGGACAAAATGTTGTGCTAAAAGATGGCTATATTCCATTGCCAGCACGCGTCGTTGAAGGAACCTTGCGGAACCTGGGTATTTGATTGCCAGTCGAGGCTGAGTAACTCTCACCTGTGTCCTGCGTTGCTGTAATCGAGGCTAGACGAACACCGTTCGCGCTAGCCTCTTGCGATTAACGTTGACCGAAACGCTGCGCGTTATCAGAAGTGTCCCAGTAGCGGTGACTCTTCTGCCATTAAACTGTAATATTCGCGCTCACCGACAAAGAAACCGATCACATGCCTATAGAGACTCCCCCCGAGACGCAATCGCCGCGCATGGATAGCAGCTCAAACCAATCGATGAAGTCCTCGGTGATGTCATCCGAAAAGCTCGCGTTCCGACGTCGTTGGCGTCACCTGAGCGACAAAACGGCGAAAATAGGCATCGCTGTTGGCGGCATTAGCGTGATCGTCGCGATTTTGCTCATCTTTGCTTACCTGTTTTATGAGGTCGTCCCTCTTTTTGCAGGGGCAAAGGTTGAACCGTCATCAACCTATGTGCTTGAGGATTCCTCCGCTAGTCTGCATTTGGCAATTGAAGAGCAATCCGAAATGGCAATGCGGCTGGGAAACGACGGCATAGCTCGTTTCTTCGACCTCGAAAGCGGTGAGAGCGTAGCATCTATTCCGATAAGCCTGCCTGATCAAGCGCAGATAACCAGTTTTTCCCTCGATTCAGAACAGTCGGGCCTGTTTGCGCTAGGCTTGGACACCGGCGAAGCAGTCATTGCACGCTATGCCTATGACACGCGTTTCGCTGCGCTGGACAATCGGCGCATTCTCACTCCTAAGATCGAATATCCATTCGGGGAAGTGCCCTACACGCTAACCGACGACAAGGCACTGGCCTCTATCGCCCTTCGTACCTCTGGTGAGAACATGGTGCTTGCAGCAACTGCGGAAGGCGGTGGGCTGAGTTTATTAAAAGCGAGCAAGCAGACAAGCCTTTTTGCAGCCTTCGATCTCGGCGACGGTGCAGAATTTGAAATAGAAGAAAAGAGAATAAACGGATTATCCCTCGGTGGCGAGCAGCTTTTTATTGACGGCGACCGTTTCTGGCTGTTCGTGGTAAATGACGAAGGGCTCGCTCGTCTTCTCAATCTCCGTTCGGCCTTTACTGCCAACAATCCACAATTTGAGGTACGGGCATTGCTGACAGAGGGGCGCGCGAGTCCGACGGATATCGCGTTTCTGCTCGGCGGAATTTCGCTTCTAGTGGCGGATGATCAGGGAGCAATAGCGCAGTGGTTTCTCACTAGACGAGACAACACAGTCGCGCTTGAAAAGATCCGCAGCTTTGAAGGTTCAGAGTCGCCAATTGTCTCGCTGACCCCTGAGCAGCGCCGCAAAAGTTTTGTGAGCGTCGATATGCAGGGCGTGGTGTCTTTGTTTAATACCACTGCACGCCGACAGGCATTCTCTGGCAAATTGGCGTCCGAGGGCGTAAGCGCCATTGCCATCTCGCCTCGCGGCGACGCGCTGTTAATAGAGGCCGGTAACGGGAATATGGCGCTCTGGGAAGTTGAAAATAAGCACCCCGAGGTGTCATGGTCCGCACTGTGGAGCCGCGTCTGGTACGAAGGGTATGGCGAGCCCGATTTTATTTGGCAATCCTCTGCCGCGTCGAATGAGTTCGAGCCCAAATACAGTTTGGTCCCTCTCTCGTTCGGCACCCTAAAAGCTGCTTTCTATGCCATGTTGTTAGCCGCGCCACTCGCTATTTGCGGTGCGATATTCACAGGCTATTTCATGGCGCCCATGATGCGCCGCAAAGTAAAACCTTTGATCGAACTCATGGAAGCGTTGCCAACGGTTGTGTTGGGTTTTCTTGCCGGCCTCTGGCTCGCGCCTTTCGTCGAGAACAATCTCCTCGGAATTTTCTCCGTACTGGTCTTGCTTCCAACGAGTATCTTACTCATGAGCTTTGTTTGGGTGCAGCTGCCGAATGACCTCCGGCATCGCATTCCCGATGGCTGGGAGGCGGGGATTCTAGTGCCCGTGATTGTCGCAGCTACGGTCCTCTCATTCGCGATCGCTACACCGCTCGAAGCGCTGTTCTTTGGTGGTGACATGCGGTTCTATCTCACCAACGAACTAGGTATTAGCTACGATCAACGCAATGCGATGGTGGTTGGATTCGCGATGGGTTTTGCGGTTATTCCAACGATATTCTCTATAGCAGAGGATGCGATCTTCACAGTGCCCAAACATCTGACCTATGGCTCGCTAGCCCTCGGTGCTACTCCTTGGCAAAGCCTCTATCGCGTTGTCTTACCGACCGCGAGCCCAGGGATTTTCAGTGCGTTAATGATCGGAATGGGGCGTGCCGTAGGCGAAACGATGATCGTGTTGATGGCTACAGGCAACACACCGATCATGGACATAAATATTTTCGAAGGGATGCGCACGCTAGCAGCCAATATCGCCGTAGAAATACCCGAATCCGAGGTCGACAGCACGCATTACCGCATTCTGTTCTTAGCGGCACTTGTGCTTTTCATGTTCACCTTTATGTTTAATACCGTCGCTGAGGTCATCCGTCAGCGCCTACGCGAAAAGTACAGCACGATATGAGAATTAGCGCGTCTAAATGGTTTAGCTCAGGAACGCCGTTTGTCTGGCTTAATGCCGGTGCCGTCGCGATCAGCATACTTATGGTTGTCGGCTTGCTGGGTCTTCTGGCAATACGTGGTATGGCGCATTTTTGGCCTGCCGACGTTATGCAGGCAAACTACGCACCGCCGGTTTCCTTCGGCTCTGTGATGACCACAGAGGTACTCGGAGAAAAGGTAGAAACAGAAAGCGTTTCGAGTATTCAAATCGCCTCATCTGGGATTCCTGTAGACGAATCGATCCCGTATTACGATCGCGAACTGGTCAAACTCGGCAACAGAGACGTCACAGGAGCAGACTTTGCTTGGCTATTGAGCAGCTTTCTTTCCGACATACGCTATCCAGCTGATGTGGTCGCGCTTGAGCGTCGCGAGTGGGGGAATTTTTATGGTTTTCTCGCTGAAGTTAGAGAGTCTGGGCAACGCGTTATTGGCGCTGGCCAGGGGGAAGATGCGCTATGGGCCGAGTTCGATGCGCGTCTGAGCCGCGCCCTCGAAATTCATGATGAGATCTATCGAATAGAAAAGATCGAGATCGGTGAAGTGAATTACGCACTCGAGCGCCTTCGTCTGCGTCAGCGCGGACTAGAGTTGGAAGGTGCGTTTGATGCAGAAGTCGAAGCGAGCTTTGCTCAACAGCGCGAGGAGCTTGGCGCAGACTACGCGCTCTTACAGCAGGACTTGGTCGTGTTGAATCAGGCAATCGAGCGAGATTCTGCGCTGTTCCTCGCGGCGAACGACGCGGAAGTAGAAATCGAGTTTGCTGACATCGTGCGCGCCTACAAACCTAACCAAATAGGGTTTGCGGAAAAGCTAATTACTTATTTCGCTAAGCTAGGCGAGTTTTTGACTGATGAGCCGCGAGAAGCAAACACCGAGGGTGGAATTTTTCCCGCTATCTTCGGCACTGTGATGATGGTGCTCTTAATGTCGGTTTTTGTCACGCCGTTCGGCGTCGTTGCCGCAGTCTATCTACGGGAATATGCGAGGCAAGGATTGGTTACGCGCGCCATCCGCATTGCAGTGAATAACCTCGCCGGTGTTCCTTCCATTGTGTACGGCGTATTCGGACTCGGTTTCTTTATTTACATAATTGGGGCTGAAGTTGATCAGCTATTCTACCCCGAGGCTCTGCCCGCGCCGACCTTCGGCACGCCAGGTTTGCTCTGGGCATCACTCACGCTTGCACTGCTCACCGTGCCGGTGGTGATTGTCGCCACCGAAGAGGGGCTTGCGCGGATCCCTCGCAGCGTACGAGAGGGAAGTCTCGCGCTTGGGGCGACTAAGTTCGAAACCCTGTGGCGCGTAGTGCTGCCGATGGCAAGTCCGGCGATGATGACCGGTCTTATCTTGGCTGTAGCACGTGCTGCCGGTGAGGTTGCGCCACTGATGCTTGTGGGCGTAGTTAAACTCGCGCCTTCGCTCCCGCTCGATGGAAACTACCCGTATTTGCACCTCGACCAAAAGTTTATGCACTTAGGCTTTCACATTTACGATGTGGGCTTTCAAAGTCCTAATATCGAAGCGGCAAGGCCTCTTGTTTTTGCCACTGCATTACTGCTGGTGATCGTTATTGCGGGGCTGAATCTGAGCGCGGTGGCGCTGCGTAATCGACTGCGGGAAAAATTTAAGTCCTTAGAAGTATAGGAAGCGGCGGCGTTGCTGCCTCGACAACGCTTGGTTGTAACCCTGCGTTTAATCGTAACAATGAGAACAGAGTCATGAGAAAAGTAGACGTCAGTTCAGTGCTCGGTGCCAGCGCGGAGACGCCTGAAGGATTGGAAAGTTGCATCGACGTTTCGGGATTAAATCTCTATTACGCAAAGGACAAGCGTGCGCTGAACGGCATCGATTTGAAAATACCCAAACAGCGTGTCACTGCATTCATCGGTCCCAGCGGCTGCGGCAAATCCAGTCTCCTGCGCTGCCTCAATAGAATGAATGATCTCGTCGATGACTGTGTGATCGAAGGGTCGATCGAGATCGATGGGGAAGACATCTATTCTAAACATGTCGATGTTGCTGATCTGCGTAGACGCGTCGGGATGGTGTTCCAGAAGCCGAACCCGTTTCCAAAATCGATTTACGAGAATGTGGCTTACGGCTTACGCATACAGGGCATTAACTCCAAGCGCGTGCTTGACGAAGTTGTTGAGAAATCCCTGAGAGCGGCCGCACTGTGGGACGAGGTAAAGGATCGCCTGCACGACAGCGCGCTCGGAATGTCAGGCGGTCAGCAACAGCGTCTTGTGATCGCGAGGACCATTGCCGTAGAACCTGAAGTATTGTTGCTCGATGAGCCGGCATCGGCGCTAGACCCAATTTCGACGCTAAAGATCGAAGAACTGATTCATGAACTCAAGCGCGACTATACGATCGTAATCGTAACCCATAATATGCAACAAGCTGCGAGGGTTTCGGATTTCACAGCATTTATGTATATGGGTGATATGGTTGAGTTCGATGCGACCGATACTATATTCACGAATCCTTCGAAAAAGCAGACGGAAGACTATATTACCGGGCGTTATGGTTAAGCCAAACTTTCGAGCTGGCAGAGGGCTAATAAGGCACATAAAGTTGACTGCACACTTGTTAGATTTTAAGGATGCAAAATGATTTCCAATATTGAAGGTCACGGGCACCATATCTCTAAACAGTTCAATCTCGAACTGGAAGAAATCAAAAACAATATGCTCGAGATGGGTGGCGTTATCGAGCGCCAGATCGCCGATGCGATGAAGTCACTGCTCGAAGGTGATACAGGTTTGGCTGCACAGGTGCTGACGGTCGAAGACCGCATTGATTCGATGGAAGTGAGCATCGACGAAGAGTGCAGTCTTATTCTCGCCCGACGTCATCCGGCTGCAAGCGATCTTCGACTTGTGCTTGCAATCATCAAGACAGTGCGCGACCTAGAAAGAGTCGGAGACGAGTCGGCGAAGATTGCGCGCATGGCCATTAAGCTGAGTGAAGAGGGCGAATTCAGCCAAGGGCTGGTGGAATTCCGACATCTTGCTGACAGCGTTACACGCATGGTCAGTGGTTCACTAGACGCCTTTGCGCGATATGACGCTGAGGCCGCCCTAGAGGTTGTGCGTGATGATGTGGCTGTTGATAAGGTCTATGCCAGCGTTATGCGCTCGCTCATCACGTACATGATGGAGGATCCACGCAGTATCAGTCGTGTGCTGAACATGCTTTGGGCACTGCGGGCACTTGAGCGGATTGGAGATCACGCGAAAAACGTAGCAGAACACGTGATTTACCTAGTCAAGGGAATGGATGTTCGCCACGAAAAATTAGCCGACGTAGAAGAGCAGCTTGAAGACTAACTAAGCACCCGTTCTTTAGGGATGTGGCAGCTAAAGATGCTGCCCTTCCTCGGCGTGCTCTCTATGTCCAATTCTGAGTCATGTCTGGCGAGAATATGCTTGACGATAGCGAGACCCAGTCCCGTGCCGCCAGACTCTGCTGAGCGACTAGGATCGACGCGATAGAAGCGTTCTGTGAGCCGCGGAATATGATGCGACTCAATTCCCAGCCCATTATCCTCTACGGCAATGGTAACCCCTTTCGGATCGAGTGTAGCGCGGAATTGGATGGTTCCCTTGGCCGGAGTGTATTTCGCCGCATTAATCACTAGATTTGATAAGGCGCTGTAAAGTTCAGAGCGTTGGCCTAAGAGGATAATCTCCTCGGGGCAATCAATGAGAAAACGATGTTGCTTCTCTTGCATGATTTCCTGTGTGTGCGCCTCGATCTCCCTCGCGAGTTCTCCTAGATCAACCTTTTCCTGAGCTCTCGGCGCCGCCCGCGTCTCGATAGAGCTTAGAACGAGAAGGTCCCGAACGATATTTTCCATTCTTTGTGATTGCGAACGCATCTGCTCGATTGGCTTGTGCCAGCGCGCATCGAAAGAGTCTAGATTGTCGGCGATTGTTTCGAGGTAGCCTTTGATGACAGTGATTGGCGTTCCAAGTTCGTGTGAGACGTTACCCACGAAGTCTCGGCGCATAGATTCGAGCCGATGCAGCTGGGTTACATCCCTCACTAGCATCAATCTTTCATGCTCTCCAAATAGGGTGATCTGAAACTCGAGTGTTCGCCCACTAATGCCGGGGGCTTCGATGCGCAATGTCTGGCTGTATTTTTCTTTGTGGAAGTAGTCAGCAAAGCGCGGGTCACGTATAAGATTGGTTACTGCCTGATTGCGGTCATTGGGATAGCGAATGCCCAGCAGCTCCTCGGTGGCTCGGTTCCACCATTCCAGCGTCCCTTGCCTGTTGATCATCACCACAGCCATCTCGAGGGCTGCGGAAGACTCCTGAGCTTTGTCGAGAATGTTTTTTAGGTAGTCGCTCGCGAGTCGTTCCTGTTTTTGAAGGCGGTAAATGCTGTCGAAAATAGACCCCCATATGCCTGTGCCTTCGGGTGGTTGGGTATCGCTTTTATGCGAGTCCTTCGCTACCCACTGGGTGAGGCTTCGCAGTTGCAATAGGTTGTAGCTGCTGTACCCGATCAACGCCACTACCAGCGCGAAATAAATCTCGCCAATTATCACGCCAACAATCACCGCGGTTCCCAGAAGGGCGAGAAAGCGCTGTAGCTCATTACGCCAATTCGTCATAGACACTCCGGCAGCGACCGCTAGTGGAACTAATCGCGGGTAGGGCGCTAGCTCTCGGTTCTCTCATGCCGATAGGCCCGCAGGCACAGAGACGCAGTAGGTCAAACCAAGATTGGGATGAATTCGGGTGAAGAGAGTTAGACATAATCAGTATAAGAGCAGATTCAGCGCCCAACCTTGCCATAATTTAGGTGTATTGTCATGAGAATAGACGGAGGGTGCCGAGTGTATGAAAGAATTCTCATGCCAAGTCGGTCGTTTATAGCGCGGGTTTTTTTTACGAGCAACAGTGTAATTTGGCTGTTGTTGCAACGGTAAAGTCCGATAAAGATGCAGGCCAATGCTCTAGGCTGATAGGGCAGTCAAATTAGGAAAACAAGCGATGAAGAAATCACTAGTCTCACTGGCGATAGCAGTTTCATGTTTAGGCGCCACTGTAGCTCTGGCAGATGCGGGGCAGTTTTATATTGCACCGGGTCTGCAAAAGATGAACTACGATGCTGAGGTCGGCCTGGATAATGACCTTGGCTATGTTATCGGTATTGGTTATGACTTCACTTCTCGACTCAGTGCTGAGTTTAGCGTGATGGACCTCAACCCCGAAACCAAAGCCAAGCGAGAATTAGACCAAGACCTTTGGAAAATCGATGTCCTCTACGGTCTCGATTTCGATCTCGGGCGATTCAAGCCTTTCGTCGTGAGTGGTTTGGGCAATAGCAACATCGATGGCGAAAACGATTCTATTTGGGATATCGGTGCCGGACTCAGATTGCCGCTTAACGAGCGTTGGACTTGGCGGACGTCTATCAGGAATTACTACGCCCTAGGACGTGATTTTGAAGATCAAGATTTCGGCATCGATACCACACTCTTTTATCGCTTTGGCGGGTCTCGGAAAAGTAAGGCGTCATCTAACGAACCCCCGAGGGAGGGAGTACAGGAAGTAGTAGAAGTTGCCGATGCTGACAGAGATGGCGTGCCCGACGCGAACGACCTCTGTAGTGATACGCCGAGAAGCTATGCGGTGGATAAAGACGGCTGCCCGATCGCAATCGAGGAGGTGGCGCGTGTTGAGCTCTTGGTGAAATTCGATTTCGATCGCTCGGAAGTTAAAGAGCAATACTTGCCGGAAATCGAGAGCGTAGCACGATTCATGGAGCAGTATCCTGACAGGGTGGTAGAGCTCGAAGGACACACCGATAGCCGCGGCACTGATGCTTACAATTTAGGGCTTTCCCAGAGAAGAGCTGAGGCCGTCATGGCCGAATTAGTCGGTCGATTTGGGATTTCCCCAAGCAGGGTTTCTGCGAAGGGGTTTGGTGAATCGCAGCCTATTGGGAGTAATGATTCTGCACAGGGACGCGCCGAGAATAGACGAGTCATCACTGTCGTGATAAAGACTTTGCAGCGCTATCAGACTCGCTAGTAAACGCGAATTTTAGGCGAACGCTCAGCTAACTCTCAGTTAACTCTCAACGAGCTCTCGGCGAGGTCGCGATGGATTGGCGAGTAGTAAGCGAGTAAGAGCGTTCGACTAACTAGCGAAGGGGGGATAAACTAAAGACTGTAAATTTCTATAGTAGTCTGACGTGTCTAAACGTAGTCCCCCTAACGATTCTCCAAATCAGGCAGAGCCCAAAACTTTGCCTGACTGGTTTGCGCTTGATCGGCTTGTTCATGATGCAACTGGAAAATGGAAGGCGCCACGCCAGCTAGATGCGGTGCCTGTGGCTGCTTGTAGTCAGTGGTTGCTGGATTCAGGCTCCCTCACCGCGAGACTAAAACTATTAAGTGCCGGAGTCTTTTCGGTTGAAGTTGTCGACGAGCTGTGGGCCACGCTCCCGGATAGAGAGTTTAGATCGCGATTCGGTCCTATTGCCCCTGACCACCCGTTTTGGTCTCGACGCGTGATTTTGTCGGGCAATGGCGAGCCTTGGGTTCTTGCTCATACGCTGATACCCAGGCATGCGTTAGGTGGTGATTTAGGCCAGCTAATTAGACTGGGAGAGAAGCCGCTCGGTGAATATCTATTCAATCAGGTAGGGCTAACTCGCTCTGACATAGAGATAAAGAGGATCGATGATCAGAATTGGGGGCGACGCAGCTGGTTTTTTCTGGAGTCCAAACCCATACTTGTTACCGAGTACTTTCTTTCTTCGCTTCTTCTTAAAAGTCCTCCCCCAGAGTTAAGCGCTCGTTCGAGGTAGTGGCAGTGAACTCCTCGAGGGCGCCTCTCCATGGCTCCTCTTCAAGACCCTCTCCAAGACCCCTCTCCAGGGCGCCTCTTCAGAACTCCTCTCCATGTCTCCTATTCATACCTTTTCTTCGTCTTATTAGCTTTTATCGCATTAGCTCGTTGGCCCGCCTTTTTTTCGGTTTTTTCTCACAATATTCCTTGTAGTTTTTTTTAAACTTAGCGGTCTTTATTAGGAGTAAATCTTTTTTTTGTAAACCAAAAGTCAACCTTTTCTGCGTCACACTTTTGATTTTATTTTTGGTTTATTTCTCTCATTTTTGACAATAGCTTCTATACTTTTATCGGTAAGCCTCAGTACGTGACTAAGCTAGCAAGCAGCCAATCAGGACTAAATAAAAAACTAAAAGGAGTCGGGTCCATGTGTAGGTCGGCCAAGGGAGTAAAGCGTGGGATTTAAGAATGAGGAAGAGAGTAAACAAGTAGGCATCAGTGCCAGTGAAGCGACAACCAAAAGTCAGTCGTCCCCTGCTGGTTGTCAGGATCCAATAACAGCGAATGCGAGTGACTCGCTGTCTACGTACCTCAAAGAAATACGCAAGTCCTCGTTGCTGAGTGCTGAAGAGGAGCGTCGCTGCGCGCGTCAAGCGTTGATGGGAGACGAGGAAGGGCGGAGAAGACTAATCGAGAGCAATCTAAGGCTCGTCGTGAATATTGCGAAACGCTATATGCATCGCGGTTTGGCCCTCGCCGATTTGGTCGAGGAGGGAAATCTTGGCTTGATCCATGCTGTCAGCAAATTTAATCCAGAACTGGGCTATCGCTTTTCTACCTACAGCACGTGGTGGATTCGCCAAACTATTGAACGAGGGTTAATGAATCAGGCTAGAACAGTCAGATTGCCCGTACACATCGTTAAAGAGATGCGCGCCATGATGCGAGTCAAGCGCAAGAACTTAACCATTGAGGGTGTGCCAATTAAAAGTGAAGAACTGGCGCAACTAACGAATAAAACGCGCGAGGAGGTCGAGCATCTCACCCAGCTCAATGAGTCGACGTATTCAGCAGATGCACCGCTCACCGCAGACTCGCTCGATTTTTTCGTAGATAGCCTGCGCGGAAGCACTGAAAGAGAACCTGATCGCGTGCTTCATCTTGCTATGCGCCGAGACGCACTAGCTCGGTGGCTGCGTTGCCTAACGCCCAGGCAGTACGAAATTATAGTTAGACGCTTTGGTTTAGACGGACACGACGAGGAAACCCTCGATAAGATCGGCGAAGATGTGGGCGTCACGCGTGAGCGGGTACGGCAAATCCAAATAGACAGCCTGCGCATTCTCAAAGAGATTATTCTCGCTGAAGGCTTGCTAGCCGAACATTTGAGCTAACCGCTCAACTTGAAGCAAGTGTGTTGCTGCACTATCCTGCAGCGCTTAGGGTGAACGGCCTATCGTTCGCAAGCGCAATGAGCGGGAGATATTTGGGTGCTGAATAATACTGGCGAGGGTTCGTTGAAGGGCAAGATTGTCATCGATCTAACACGAGTGCTTGGAGGTCCGTACTGCACTCAAATTCTCGGAGACCATGGTGCAGAGGTGATAAAGATTGAGCCTCCTCGCGGTGATGAGACAAGAGACTGGGGCCCCCCTTTTTATGACGACGACGCGCCTTATTATCTTGCTGTCAATCGCAACAAGCGCGCGATGGCTCTGGATCTGTCGAGTAAGCAGGGGCAAGAGGTGCTGCTGCGGTTATTGGAAACCGCCGACGTATTGGTCGAGAACTACAAGCCAGGGACCATGGAAGGATGGGGGCTTGGCTTTGAGGAAGTGTTAAAACAGCGGTTCCCCAGACTTATTCATTGCCGAGTCAGCGGCTTCGGCGCCGACGGACCCTGGGGCGGTTTTCCCGGTTATGATGCGATTGTACAAGCGATGGCCGGATGGTTTAGCGTTAATGGTGAGCGCGGCAGTGCGCCCGTTAGGCTCGGGTTGGCGATGGTCGATATGGGGACAGGGCTGTATTGCGCAGTAGCGATACTTTTGGCCTTAGCCGAGCGTGAAAAATCGGGATTGGGGCAATATCTAGACATGACGCTCTATGACTGCGCCGTATCTTTCATGCACCCTCACATACCGAACTATCTGTATTCGGGTGAGATACCTGGCCCCACAGGTAATGCTCATCCCAATATAAGCCCCTACGATACTTTTCGTACCAAGACTGTCGATATTTTTATTGGCGCTGGCAACAATCGCGCGTTTGCGAAGCTCTGTAGCGAAATCGCGAGGCAAGACTTACTCTCGGATCCACGCTTTACGAGCAACAGCGAGAGGGTCGAGAATCGTGCTGAGTTAAAAGTCGAGCTTGAATCAACCCTAATTAGAATCGATGGCGCCCAGCTTGCCGAGTCGTTGGCGCGAGCGGGGTTGGCCTCTGGGCCGATTCATAACACTGCACAAGTGGTGGCGCATCCTCACACGACGCATCGGCAAATGATTGTAGAGAAAGAGTGGTACAAAGCGCCGGGCTCGCCCATCAAGCTCAGTCGAACGCCAGCCTCACTACGCGCTCTGCCGCCTAAATTCAGTGAGCATAGCCGCGAGGTCTTGAGGGAGTTTGGATTCGGCGAAGCTGAAGTCGATGCCTTGATTGCCAGCGGTGTGGTGCCGACGTCGCGACATAGTTAGCACTTAGGTTGATAAGTGCTTGCCTGCTGTGCTTTGCCTTTTTGCTTTTCTTTAGTGTTATACTTTGGTATAACACTAAACCAAGAGCTTTAATACGAAGGAACCCGCGTGTCGGATAAGTGGAAGCAAGGTGAGCCGATCTATCTGCAGCTAAGAGATCGGCTACGGGATTTAATATTGCAGGGCGTGTATCAGGAAGGAGCTGCCGTTCCTTCCGTGCGCCAGCTTTCCGCCGACCTTCGAATCAACCCGATAACCGTCTCAAAATCGTTGCAGCTCCTCGTCGATGAGGGCTGGGTAGAGAAGCGTCGAGGTTTAGGTATGTTTGTCTGCGCCAACGCGCAGGAAGCCTTAGCAGTTAGCCAGCGTCGGCATTTTCTCGAACGAGAATGGCCTGAGATTTTATCCAAGCTAGCGCTACTGGGCTTGTCTGTGGACGAATTACCAACGCAGCTGCCAGCGCAGCGACGTGAGAGTAAAGGAGGGGGAAACTAGCAATGGAGGAATTCACACGAAAGAGTCTAACGCTAGGCGATAGAGGTTTCCCCGAGAGTGCCATTCGTGCACGCCAGCTGCGCAAGTCCTATGGCGGATTCGTTGCTCTCGACGGTGTTGATCTTGATATCCCTAAAGGCGCGATTTGTGGATTGATTGGACCGAACGGCGCCGGTAAGACGACGGTGCTGAAGTCTTTGGTTGGTCTGTGCGATGCCGGGGGAGAGCTCTCTGTGATCGGTCATGATCCACGAACAGCGCGAGCGACGCTCATGCACAACGCCTGCTTTATCGCCGATGTCGGCGTTCTTCCCAAGAGCTTGCGCGTCGTTGATGTGCTCGACTACGTTGATGATGTTCATCCAAAATTTGATAGGAAGAAAGCCTTAGGGTTTCTTTCGACAACCGATATCGACTTGAGGAAACGTGTTAAGGCACTCTCAAAAGGTATGGTAACGCAATTGCATCTCGCGCTAGTCATGGCGATTGATGTCGAGCTACTAATACTAGATGAGCCGACATTGGGCCTCGATATTATCTATCGGCAAGAATTTTACGATCGCCTTCTCACCCAGTTTTATGATGGCAGGCAAACGATAGTTATCAGTACGCATCAGGTCGAGGAGATCGAATCGCTTCTGTCCCATCTCATCTTCATCTCACACGGCAAAATCGTCTTTAGCACCGAGATGGAAGCGCTGCAGCGACGGTTCGTCGAAGTGGCGGTCACCCCCGAGAATTTTTCACTGGCTGACGAATTGAAGCCTATTCATACGAGATCAACGCTCGGCGGCAAAGACTATCTGTTCGAGACCGATGACGATGAACGAATTCCGCCCGATAGGAGGCAATTTGAGCGTTTGGGGCGCGTGAGCACGCCGAGCGTCGCCGATGTCTTTCTAGCGAAATTAGGAGGGGGTCATGAGTGATTCATCAGCGGTAACCCTGGCGGCGCGCAGGTGGCGAGGACTGTTAATGCGGGAGATACGCGAAAACAGAAGTTTAATGCTCTATGCGCCGTGCCTGCTCGTTTTGGTCGCTATTCTGTTGGGGCTAAGGCTTTTCACGTTGTTTCCGGTAGAACGACAAACTGCAGCGATGGATTTGCTTTTCAACAGGTTTGAGGGCATCAATGCGCTCGAGATTGCTCCGCTGCTCACTTCTGCGGGCGCTTTAAATTTGGTTTTCATCGTCGGTATTGCACTCAGTTATCTAGCCTCCAGCCTATACGCGGATCGCCGAGAGTTGAGTTATCTTTTTTGGCAATCGATGCCAATTTCCGATCGCGCGACGGTGATGTCCAAGGTGGCTACCTCAGTGCTGGTTATTCCGGCAATTTACCTCGCGATTCTGACAGTAGGCAGCATGATTCTGATTATAGGCGCGGCGGTATACAGTTATTCCCTAGGCATTGAGTTGAACGGGCTTGCCGAGCTAGTTGCAACAATGTGTATTGCCCTTGGTTTCGTCGGGCTCTCGGCGGTAACCGCCATGCTGTGGTTGCTACCGGCGGTTGGATGGATTCTGTTGTTCTCAGCCTATGCCACTCGCGTACCTTTGCTCTGGGCTATCGGCGGGCTTGTTGCTTTAAGTCTCCTCGAAGAGGTCGCCCTGGGCAGCAATATGTTAGACACCTGGATAGCCAGCCGTTCAAGCCCCTGGCAATACCTCGTTTTCAGTCTCGATGATCTGGGAGCTCGGTTATTTAGCTACGATATGTTGTTCGGCGCTGTGCTCGGTGGGATGTTGATATCCGGCGCGATTTTGCTGCGCCGTTTTGCCGATTAACTGCCCTGCGGCTACAGGCTAAAAATTCTAACAGCGGAGGAAATATGAATAGCAAACACGGAACAAAGCAGCCAGTTACCTTCATGCAGCGCACGCTGCGAAGTACGCTTCTGCGCAATAAGCACACGCTATTTATCGCAACCGTTGTCGCCGTGCTGATCGTCGTGGCGGTTGAGGGCAGGCTGACGGGTCGAGAGGCGAGCTCTCAAGAGTTTGAGAACCCGTTCTTCGATATTCAAGTTTCGCCGCAGGTTCGAGCTGACATCCGATCAGGTCCTCGATAGGAATCGAGAGCCTGGCTCAGTCCCGAGAAGCCCTCCAACCGGGCGCCCAGTTATGCGCTCAGACAGACCTTCAAAGCGACCCTCAGATAGACCCTCAGATAGACCCTCAAATAGATCCTCAAATAGATCCTCAGATAGACCTGTAGATAGGCCTTTAGAGAGACCTCATCCAAGCATCTAATCAGATCCCCGAACTGGTTGTTAGGCAAGTTCAGGTGAAGTAGACTCTAAAAACTGCATCGCCGCTGCGCAACGCCTGCGCGGTGAAGGTTCGACACATTGCACCTCCGTTAGTCTCCCCTGTAGCGACGGTAGTTTTTCGGCTCAAGCTGACATCTTGGCCGGATTAGTAGCCGTCGGCCACGCGATATCATCTTGCTAGACACTCGTCCTACGAGGCGAATTATCGGAGCTTTTATGACGCAAAATACTCAAGTGTTACTCGCGAAACGCCCGCACGGCGAACCCACCGACGACTGTTTCAGCTACGTCACCTCGCAGACTCCTGCTCTGGAAGATAATCAGGTATTAATCAAAGTCGTCTGGCTTTCACTTGACCCCTACATGCGGGGCCGCATGAACGACATGAAGTCCTACGTTGCTTCATTAGAAATCGGTGATGTGATGACCGGGGAGTCGACTGGCATTGTGGTCGAGTCTAAATCTGCGAAATACAAGGTGGGGGACAGGGTCGCAGCGCACATGGGTTGGCAAACGTATATTGTCGCCGACGCCGATGACCCACGCCTGATGGCGGTCGATCTTGATAACGGCTCTCTCTCTGCGCATCTTGGTGTGGTCGGCATGCCGGGGCGAACTGCCTATTTCGGTCTTAGCGATGTTGGCAAGCCCGTAGCCGGGGAGACGCTGGTCGTCGCCGCTGCGTCGGGTGCTGTCGGATCTGTCGTCGGGCAGATCGCTAAACTCAAAGGCTTGCGAGCCGTCGGCATCGCCGGTGGTCCAGATAAATGCCGTTACGTAAAAGAGGAGCTGGGCTTCGACGACTGCATTGATTACAAAGCTGGGAATCTCGCGGAGGAACTGGCCCGCGCCTGCCCAGACGGTATCGATGTTTATTTCGAGAATGTTGGCGGCGATGTAACGCGAGCCGTCGCGCCTCTCCTCAACCCAGGCGCTCGCGTTCCAATCTGTGGATACGTATCAAACTACAATGACGAAGACATGGCGAGCGCTGTCACCCCGTTCCATATTTTGAAGGAACTCGATGAAGTACCCGAACACCGATTCTTCGTAGTGACCGAATGGCACGCGAAGTGGGTGGAAGCGACGAAACAGCTAGGCGCATGGGTCAAAGAAGGTAAAATCAAATACCGCGAATCAATCGGAGACGGGATTGAAAACGCGCCAGAGCTGTTTAGAGGGATGCTCAAAGGGCGGAATTTTGGCAAGCAGCTAGTGCGCATTGCCGACGAGAACGTAGAGTAGAGCGATGGAATCGGCGTCAGAGAACTTCGCAATAGACCGATTGTTCGGTCTCTCAGGTAAGACAGCCTTAGTGACCGGCGGTACCAGCGGTCTCGGCTTGCATATGGCTAAAGGTCTTTTGCAGAACGGTGTGAAAGTGATGATTGCTTCGCGCAGCGAAGACAAGTGCGCCCAGGCGCTCGAAACCCTCACACCTTTTGGAGACATCGATGCAGTTGCTGCCGACGTCACAAAACAAGAGGCGAGGGCTAAGCTCGTCACGGCGGTGGAAGCGCGTTTTGGCTCGCTAGATATCCTCGTCAACAATGCCGGTGCGAATTGGGGGGCGCCTCTGAAAGAGTATCCCGACGCGGGCTTCGCAAAAGTTATGGACACTAACCTCAATGCCGTTTTCGCACTTACTCGAGATTTAGTCCCCGCGCTTGCGCGAGCCGCAACTGCCGATTCACCCTCGCGCATCATCAATATAGGGTCGATGGATGGGATCCACGTTCCTATCGTACAGCGCGTGCCGACATTCGCGTATTCGGCGAGCAAGGCGGCTTTGCATCATCTCACTAAAGCGCTTGCCGTTGAGCTAGGTGCTCAACACATAACCGCAAATGCGATAGCGCCTGGTTTTTTCGAATCGAAGATGACCGATCATGTGTTTGAACACTATCTTTCAGACATCGAAGACGATTGCCCACTGCATCGCGTTGGGCGTCCCGAGGAGATTGTTGGTATTTTGGTTTATCTCGCTTCTCGCGCGGGTTCTTACACGAATGGCACTGTGATCCCAGTCGATGGGGGCACGAGTATTTCGAAAGGCAAGCGTGAGTGGACGCTTTAAAGCAAGGCTTGCGCCGCACACAATAGGTTAACAGTGAATCGGTACAGCAGGAGAGAAGGGTATGAGTTTATTTAGTCTAGAGGGGAAAGTCGCCCTAATTACAGGCTCCACGAAAGGTATCGGTAAAGCCATTGCCGAGCGTATGGCAGAGCAGGGCGCCTCGGTTGTGATCTCCAGCCGGAATCAAGACGCCTGCGATGAAGTGGCGGCGGCGATTACTGCGCGCGGTCATAAGGCAATGGGCATTGCCTGCAATATCAATCATAAGGACCAGCTCCATCAACTCGTTGATAAGACTAAGGCGGCGCTAGGCAAAATTGATGTGCTCGTTTGCAACGCAGCGCTAAATCCTTTTTTTGGAAAGTCACAGGATATTCCCGATGAAGCCTTTGACAAAATTATGCATGCGAATATAGGCAGTGTGCATCGGCTCTGCCAGCTTGTTATTCCAGGAATCGCCGAATCAGGCGGTGGCGCTGTGGTAATAATCTCGTCCATTGGCGGCCTCAAAGGAACCGACGCATTGGGTGCCTACGCGATATCCAAGGCAGCAGATATGCAGATCGCACGCAATCTGGCAGTAGAATGGGGGCCAAAGAATGTGCGGGTAAACTGCATAGCACCGGGCCTTGTGCGTACAGATTTTGCGAAAGCGCTGTGGGAGAACCCCGACATTTATGCGGCTACGGTGAAGAATTATCCACTGCGTCGCATCGGAGAACCCGATGAAATTGCTGGCGCTGCGGTGTTTTTGGCGTCGCAAGCGGGTAGCTTCACGACGGGTCAGACGCTCGTTATTGACGGCGGCGGCACGATTGCGAGTTGATCACGAATCTAATTTAATTTCAAAAGTACACAGTAAAGGGTAAATGCCATGATGAATTTAGGACTATCAGACGAGCTCGTTGTTATTCGTGAGAAGATTCGCAAGTTCGTAGAAGAGAAGGTCGAGCCAGTCGAGCAAGAGTACCATGACGAAGTTAGCGTCGGCGATCGCTGGTCGCACACACCACGTCAGGATGAGATCATGGAAAGCCTCAAGGCAGAGGCGCGGCAGTTAGGCCTTTGGAATTTTTTCTTGCCTAAGAGCCAAGGCGGCGCTGGGATTTCGAATCTTGAGTATGCCCACCTGGCGGAAATCATGGGGCGCAGTCGCCTCGCCTCAGAAGCGATGAATTGCAGCGCGCCTGACACAGGTAATATGGAAGTGCTCGAACGCTACGGTTCGGAGGAGCAAAAGCAGCAGTGGCTTGTGCCCTTGCTCGCAGGGGAGATTCGCTCTGCGTTCGCGATGACTGAACCCGGTGTCGCCTCTTCAGACGCGACGAATATCTCGACAAGCGCAGTGCTAGATGGCGACGAGTGGGTAATTAACGGCGAGAAGTTCTATATCTCTGGCGCCGGTGATGCGCGTTGCAAGATTATGATCACTATGGTGGTTACTGACCCTGATGCCCCCAAGCATAACCGACAGTCGCAAATTCTTGTGCCAATGGACGCAGAGGGTGTCGAGGTTGTGCGCCCTATGCACGTCTTTGGTAAAGATGACGCGCCCCACGGCCACATGCACATTAAATTCCACAACGTACGCGTGCCCGAGAGCAATATTATTCTTGGTCGCGGTCGTGGCTTCGAAATCTCACAGGGCCG
>Ga0222714_10000463_pt1 | contig 46722 bp, 25 predicted proteins | sample C33_3DmetaG_FD_165048 | JGI IMG/M metagenome (GOLD analysis project Ga0222714, IMG submission 165048) | Estuarine water microbial communities from San Francisco Bay, California, United States - C33_3D | ecosystem: Environmental > Aquatic > Marine > Unclassified | place: USA: California... | reverse complement strand
CATAGAAACTTGACAACTGAGTGAATAGTGGACAGCCGTACAACTGGCCACAGAATGTGCCAGAGGGAGCCAGGCCTGGTATCTTAGCCATGTTGAGAGGAACACACATGACCAACACTCAAACCACTCAAGAGACCTACAACGGCTGGACTAACTACGAGACCTGGAATGCTGCTCTGTGGATTGGAAATGATGAGTTTCTGTACAACACCGCAAAGGCATGTGTTGAGTTCTGCAGTGACACTGAGACCCCTTGGGCTAAGTTTGTTCGTTGTATGACTGATGGGCAGATTGGCCGTCACCTTGTTACCACTGGGGACGGAGTTCGTTGGGATGATGAAGCAATCAATGAGGAGGAGATGCTGGAGATGATGACCGAACTTTGACCTGATTCGTCTACACTAACTGTTCACCACTAACTAACATCATGACTGAAATCAACGTTGCAACTGCTAGCAAACTGGATCTTCTGGTTGCTGATGTTCAGGGGCAGATTAAGTACACTGTGCTACCCACTCGGAAAGCTCGTAAGTCTGAGTTGATCATGAGCCGCACGAATGGGGTTCGGACTAACACTAACCGTAAGGGACAAGCGTATAGCGGTCATGCAGTAACTGCACAGAACGCTGTCACTCAGGGCAATGCAGGTGCTTATTTCAAGACCAGTGGCTGAGGTGTGAGGGCTTATGCGTGATGCCCTCGCAAGGCATACCCCATTAGCCCTATCGTAGATCTGTCCACTATTCTCCCCATCGGGTTCGTGTTAGTGGTATTGTAGCTGCATGGGTGAGAGAGACATCACCCAACACACACTAAGTAACACAAACTCACATGACTCTGACCTACGATCCGATCATCAAAAACGGTTCTTTTCAAATCACTTTCGGTGACACCACTAAAGTATATCGTGCGATGAACTCTGAGGATGCACGTAAGAAGTTTGCAAAGTTCCTTAAGTATAACGGAACCCCTGCACAATTCAAGGAGGATTGTGATACTATCCAACTCACTCCTTCTGTACGTCAGTCTGGTGAATGTGTCTGGGTTTTGAAAGAGTATCTCTGAGGTCTTAAGTATAGCGTCCCCTCTGAAGCTTATGAGCACTTGGAGGGGACGAAGCTATTCGTTACACGAACACGAAAAGCTTTCTCGTTCTTATGCTCGTTGTCCTCGTGCAGTTTGAGCAGTTAATTGTGCGGGTTTATGTTATATCGCGGGGCGCGGTGGCCCCCTAAAATAAAAAACGCTAACTACCCTAATCTATAACGACCCCAAAAAGCGCTCATAAAGCTTCATGCGTTTCAAAATTTTTTTTGCCAGGCCAAAACTCCCATAAGGTCCGCTCATAAAACTTCATAGACTCGCACAAGCGTAAATCATCTGTTATAATGGGGCATCTTTAAGAAAACAAAATCATATATAATGTTTGAGATGCAACAAGAAGAATACATGGAATTGAAGTTAGACTATCAAGAGAAAGACTTACTCATTGACTGTTTAAAACATAGGTTGTATACTGATAAGATCCTAGTTATTAATGATTCACTCAGAAATGAGATTGAAGATTTATTAATGAGAGTGGAGGAGGAATGTGTATAACATTCTAGTTGATGGTAAAGTTATTGCAGAGAATGTTTTATATTCTGATCTTAGAGATAAGGTAGAACAGATAAGATCTTATTGTAATCTATTTCCAGAAAATAGATTTTCTAAGGTAACTTACGAACCCATAAATAACCCAGAAACCATTGCATGAATTGACTTGTGGTGGTAGAATAATTACGTCGCTATTCTAATTTTATGTCAAAAGGATTTACAATTAAAGCTAATGCGCCAACTCCAAAAAAGAGTGAAGAAGAATTTGATCTTCAGGCTGCAAAGGAGATGGTCAGAGGTAAGTCAATTGTCTTCTGTATGCCTGGAAGAGGTTGTTCTTACATCTTTCTAAAGAATTTCGTACAGATGTGTTTTGATCTTGTTCAGAACGGTGCTGCGATTCAGATTTCACAAGATTATAGTTCCATGGTGAACTTTGCACGTTGTAAGTGTCTCGGTGCAAATGTTCTTCGTGGTCCCAAACAGATTCCTTGGGATGGTAAACTGAAGTATGATTACCAACTTTGGATTGATAATGATATTGTTTTCAATACTGAACAGTTCTATCGTCTTGTTGCAATGGACAAAGAGATTGCAGCAGGTTGGTATATGACTGAAGACGGACATACTACTTCCGTTGCTCACTGGCTTGAAGAAGATGACTTCAAGAACAATGGTGGTGTCATGAATCATGAGACTGGTGAGACGATGCAAAAACGTCGTAAGCCTTTCACTGTTGACTACACTGGTTTTGGTTGGGTACTGATCAAGAACGGTGTCTTTGAGAATCTTGAATATCCTTGGTTCGCTCCGAAGATGCAAGTCTTTGATTCGGGTGAAGTTCAAGACATGTGCGGTGAGGACGTTTCTTTCTGTCTGGATGCAAAGGCAGCGGGTTATGAGATCTGGTGTGATCCTAAGATTCGTGTGGGTCACGAAAAGACTCGTATCATTTGATATACGGGTCTCTAAGAGGGTTCTTCGGAACCCTTGGTAAACTTATGTTCTGGCGCGTTTGAAAACGATTTCGGCGCGAAAATAAAACCAATTGTGAGGTATTAAAATGGCAGTAAAAGCAAAAGGTGGATTGAGTAAGACTGGTTATCGTCCTGGTAAACCAAAACTGACTCGTCAGGGATCTTCTATGAATACTAAATATGCAGCAACGAGTCGTAATAAAGCTCGTAAAAAGTATCGTGGACAAGGTAAAGGTTGATTTGATAAATAATTTTAAATTAGTTTAAAAAGAAAAATGTCAGAATCACCAAAAGTAGGACCAACCGCAGCTGATGCACCTTCATCGGCACAAGAAGATGCAAAAGTTTTTGGTTACAATGTAGCGGCTCAATCTAGAAAAGCCCCTGCACAGAAAGTAAATCCAAAATCACCTCTAGCTGCGGGTTGATATGACTGAGAAGGAAGCATATATTTACGAGTGGATCGCTGAAGTGTCCGCATCTAGAGAAGAATTGGGTGGATTTGCTGTCTGTCCATATGCTTCCAACTCAAAAACTTTAATTGTAGAGACTCCTATTGATGATATTGTGCCTGAAGCCGGGCATGATGTCATCATTTTTATTGTTGAAGACTTCTGGAGACCAGAACAAGTCATGAAATGGGTGGATCATTACAATGAAAAGTTCCCTTACTACAAGTTTTTTGAAGATTTATCATCAAGAGATACTTTTATTAATGGAATTAAGACAAATAATCAGAAATTTAATCTGATTTTATGTCAATCAAAGAAAAAATTGAATGCAATTCGCAAGAAATTAGTTGAAACTGAGTACTATTCTTATTGGACAGAAGAATATTTGAAAGAAATACTTCAGGATGACTACGAAAATATTGTAAAAACAACTGAGGAGTAGTAAAATGCAAGAATTTTTACCAAATAACCAAAGATCACCAGAGTCTGATCCATCAAAAAGAGGATCCGATGGAATATCGGAAGATTTTTTGTATGATTCGGAAAAACAATTGTTAAATTCTGTAATTGACTTTCTTCCTCCACAGATGAAAGCATTCCACATGTTGGAAACTATTAATAAACTAAAAGATAACTGACATTTCGGGATAGCAACCCCGTAAAAAGTTCTGATTTAACAAAATCAGGAGCTAAAAATGTCAAATCATCCAATTCCGGACCAGGGCAAAGATTTTATTAACTCTGGAATGACTCTTATAACCGATCCAAAGTCTGACAAGTATATGAATATGCTTCGTGAAGTCGCTCATGATCATATCAATGATATGAAAAGACAAACAAATCTTCACGAAAAAATTCGTAATGATGAAGATTATGATGATTGGGAATATGGCACAGAACCAACCTACGGTAAAAAGTGGTAGAAAGGTCTTATACATATAATAAATACCATTTGTTTGGGTAATGATAAGGGTTTCTCGCAAATTCAAAGATATAAGTCTCTCTTTTGTGAGGAACCCGGTGACTGGTGACGTATTGGCTATTACAAATGAAGACGCTATCAAAAAATCTGTAATTAATCTTGTTAGAACAAGAACAGGTGAAAGATTTTACAATCGTCTTCTTGGAACTAAAGTAAATAATTCTATGTTTGAACTTCAAACACCAGAATTAGCAAGTTCCTTACAGGTTGAAATTGATAATTTACTTAAAAATTATGAGCCAAGAATTGCAAGGTCATCTGTATTGGTGACATATCCAAATGACTCAAACGATTTAAATGTAAGAATTTCTTATGATATAGTTGGTTTACCAACTCCCCGACAATCTATAGATTTCATTTTACAACCAACTAGAGTCTAATGGCATTCAATCAGTTTACTAACCTAGATTTTCAGAATTTAAGAACCCAGATCAAAGACTATTTGAGATCAAATAGTGATTTCACCGACTTTGATTTTGAGGGGTCCAACTTTTCTGCACTGATTGATATTTTAGCGTATAATAGTTATATTACCGCCTTCAATACAAATATGGCGGTTAATGAAGTATTTTTGGATAGTGCAACTCTGAGAGAAAATGTTGTTTCTCTTTCCAGAAATATTGGATATGTACCTAGATCTAGAAGATCTTCCAAAGCAAAAGTAAGTTTTACTGTTGATATGAGTCAAACAGACTCAAGAACAGTCAAACTCAATCCAGGTCAAGTTGCTTTAGGTGCAGTTGTAGACGGCAATTATATATTCTCCATACCAGAATCAGTAACCGTACCAGTTGATAGTAACGGAATTGCAAGATTTGATCAACTGGAAATTTATGAAGGAGTTTTTCTAACTAGTACGTTTACAATAGACGATTCTCAACCAAATCAGAGATTTATTCTCCCTAATGCAAACATTGATACTACAACCATTAGAGTATCTGTTAGGGATCAAGTAACTGAGGAGTATACATCTTATTCAAATATTTTAAATATTGATAAAAATACAAGAATATTTTTGATTCAAGAAGTTAGTGATCAGAAATATGAAATTAGATTTGGTGATGGCATTCTTGGTAAAAAACCTAAATCAGGTAGTGTGGTCACAGTAACATATATTGTTACAAATGGTACTTTTGGAAATGGTGCTTCAAACTTTACCTTCTCGGGCATTTTAAAAGATAATAATGAGAGAGATATAACTTCTGGAATATCTTTATTAACAACTGAAGTTCCTTCACAAAATGGAGATGAAGTTGAATCAATAGATTCAATCAAATATTTGGCTCCTAGAGTTTATGCTTCTCAATTTAGAGCAGTTACTGCAAATGACTACAAAGCGTTAATACCATACATTTATCCAAATGTTGAGTCGGTTACATCATATGGTGGTGAAGAACTTGATCCACCCGATTATGGTAAAGTTTTTATATCAATTAAACCAAGAAATGGTACATTTTTGTCCGCCGTTACTAAATCTGATATTCTAAGAACACTTAAACAGTATTCTATTGCTGGTATTAAACCCGAAATAATTGATTTGTCCTATCTATATGTTGAAGTTGAAGCAACAATTTACTACGATGTAAACAAATCTTCAAGTTCTGAAACGATAAGAACTAAAGTTACAAATACATTAACAAAATATGCTTCTTCAGTTGATCTTAATAGTTTTGGTGGTAGATTCAAGTTTAGTAAAGTTAATGCACTCATAGATGAATCTGATGTTGCAATAACATCAAATATTACTAAAGTTAGAATGAGAAGGGATTTATCACCAGAATTCAATACTTTAGCAACTTACGAACTTTGTTTCGGGAATAAAATTCACATCAAGAAAGATGGATACTCCATCAAATCTACAGGATTTACTATAGATGGAGTCACTGAAACTTTATACATGGCGGATGCGGCAACTTCAAACACAACCGGAAAAATATTCTTCTTTAAAATAGAAAATAATGTTCCGGTAATTGTAAAAATAAACGCCGGAAGTGTTAACTATATAACTGGAGAGATTCTTTTGGATGTGGTAAATATAACAGGATCTTCTTTAAACAGTGGATTCATTGAGGTTCAGGCAGTGCCGGAATCTAATGATGTTGTAGGATTAAAAGATCTCTACCTCCAATTTGACATTAGAAATTCAAAAGTCTCTACTATTGAAGATATTATTATTTCTGGTGAAAATACATCCGCTACATTATTCACCCCAACATCCAGTTACTTAAACGGAAATTATACTAGATAACATGGCAGATAATCAGAAGGTAAGCATCAATGATATTCTAGAATCACAGATTCCAGAATATCTAAACGAAGAATCTCCTATTTTTAAGGACTTTTTAAAGACTTATTATACTTCATTAGAGCATAAGTCTGGTGCTATTGATTTGGCTAAAAATCTACAAGATTATAAAAAAATTGAAAATTTTACTTATAGTAATCTTGTACCATATTCCGTTTTAACCGATGAGGTGTTGGTCTTTGATACTGAAATTACAGTAGCATCAACCGTTGGTTGGCCAGAAACATATGGTCTTCTAAAAATAGATAATGAAATTATAACTTATAAAGAAAAGAATGATACAACTTTCTTTGGTTGTGTTAGAGGATTTAGTGGAATTGATAGTATAAAATCTCTTGATAATTCCGAGTTTTTAGAATTTTCTACTACTACATCAGAAGAACATTCTTTAGGAACTTTTGTATATAATTTAAGCAATCTTTTTATCCAAGAATTTTTTACTAAATTTAAGTCCGAATTTTTACCTGGATTTGAAGCTAGGAATTTTGTAAATGGCATTTCAATACAAAATGTTCTCTCAAAAGCAAAAGATTTTTATATTGCAAAAGGAACAGACAGTTCATATAAAATTTTATTCAAACTTTTATATGGCAAAGATATTGAATTAATAAAACCCCAAGACTATACAATTATACCATCAGCTAATAATTATTTTATTACAAAAAATATTCTTGTAGAAAAAATTTCGGGCCCAGATCCTGTTAATTTGAAGGGCAATTTTTTATATCAAAATCTTTCCGGAATAGGAACAGTAAGTGCTTCAATATTTAACGTTGAATATAGACCAATTTACGATAAGAATTTTTATGAGTTATCTTTAGACTCTACTTCTTTTTCCGGAACATTTCAGGTAACTGGTAAAACAAAAATTTTAGAAGATGTTTCAGTTGGTTCTGATAATATTCTAGTTGATTCTACAATCGGATTTTCAAAGTCCGGAACTATACTCATAAAACCAGAAGATTCTGATTATATTGAACTTACATATACTGACACTACTATAAATCAATTTTTGGGTGTTTCTGGAATAACAAAACCATTAACTTACGGACTAGACATTGTTGAGGATAAATTTGCTTATGGCTATGTCGGTTTGGGAAATACATCCTTAGTTGAATTTAGAATAGTTAATGTCATACAAGATGTTGATTTCTCATCAACTTCCAATTTAAGAGTTGGTGATAGAATTGGACTCTCTGGATTTGGTAAAGATCTTTCTGATAACTTTAGATTTAATACTTGGATTTATAATATACCAACAAATCATAATATAAAAAATATTAATCAAGAGGACTCTACAAAATATAGAATTAATTTATATGATAGAGTTACTTTTTATAAGGGAGAAAAGATAATATTAAAAGATAGATTCGGTAATGAATCTGAAGCTAATATAATTTCTGTTGAGTTTGAAACTGGAGATACAATCAGAAAATATTCAAGTAGAATATTAGTACAAGTAATTTCTCCTGAGTCTTCTATATTAGATTCAGTTACACTGAAAAAAATTATAATAAAAACAAAACACAATTCCGATTATTTTGCAAATTTGCAATCAATCCCCACAGGTGTGCAGAATACGTATATTGATTTTAGTGGCGAATATCTATACGTATCGTCAACCGGTGCTCCAACCTATGAAATCTTTGGTCAAGACACAAAAGTTGAAGTAAATGCAGTTTCTGGTGAAATATTTTCCGCAATTGATCATGGATTCTCAACGGGAGATTCTATATTTTTACATTTAACATCAAGTTCTTCGTTGGAAACTATTAAAGATGGTTATTTCTTTGTAACAAAAGTAGATGAAAATAATGTAAAATTATCCTATAGTAAAAATGATGTATATTCCAAAAAATACATTTCACTGTTACCTGGAGTAACTGCTGCAACTATAGTAAGAAATGGATATGAGTTTAAAACTTTAAAAAATCAGAAAATTTTCAAAAAGTTTAATTTAAATTCCACTGAAACTTTATTTGATGATAAAAATAAAAGAGCTACAAATAATAGAGAAATTGGACTTCTTATCAATGGTGTTGAGTTATTGTCTCCAACACTTTTTGATGAAAACATTTATTATGGTCCAATTGAATCTATAAAAGTAACGGATTCCGGAATTAATTATGATGTTGTAAATCCACCCACCATCCAAATAGATGACTTAACCGGATTTTCAGCAAAAGCTCACGTAAATTTGGTTGGTGATATAAAAGGAATAAAAGTAGTAACACCTGGAATAGGATATCAAGAAAAACCAAAAATTAATATCAGTGGTGGAAATGGAACAGGGTGTGTTTTGGAGTCAAATTTGGTAAAATCAAGAATTTCTGTGGGATTTAGACCACAGAACGATCTTGATCTTGCTAATGATACGATAACTTTTAGCCAAAATCATAACCTTGACGATGCTGAAGAAATAATTTATTTTTCAAATGGAAACGTAGATATTACTGGAATTGTAGACCAATCTCACTATTATGTTGGTGTTACTAGTGAAACACAAATAAAATTATATAACACATTTTCTGATGCTGTTTCAAAATCTAATCCAATAAATCTTACCGGAATAAGTTCCGGATTCCACAATATCCAAACTCTTAAGAGCAAAAATACAATTACCGAAGTATATGTTAAAGAAAGTGGTTCTGGATACTCAAATAGAGCAGTAAAGGTCCCATCAAGAGCAACAGTGGGCGGATTTAGTGGAATCAACACATTTGATTCATATGTTTATGCTCCTTCACACGGATTCCATGATGGTGAACTTGTAATTTATAGTACTACTAATAGTGTAATATCTGGACTATCTACAGAATCTGAATACTATGTAAAAGTTTTAGATTCTGATAGATTTAAACTTTCTGTGGTAGGAACTGGATTAACTGCTAATCTGGATAATTTTAATAAGAAAAAATATGTAAAATTTAATTCAATAGGAGTTGGAACACATACAATTTCATATCCTCCAATTCAAATAACTGTGGAATCATTATCCGCTATAGGAAGTACTGATATAGTTTCTCCTGTATTAAAACCTCTTGTTTTTGGTAGTATATCTGATGTCTATCTTGAGGATGGTGGAGTTTCTTATGGTTCAACCAATGTAGTGAACTTCCACAGAAGACCCGAGGTTGGGTTTGGTAGTATTAGTTCAGTATGTGTATTAAAACCAATTATATTAAATGGGGTTATCAATGATATTAAAATTATTAATAAAGGTAGAGGATATAGAGTAGATTCCGATATTATTGTTTATGGTTCTGGAAAATATGCTGAACTTGAACCGATCGTTGAAAATGGTAGAGTTATATCAGTTAATATCATCAAAGGTGGTGTTGGATATGCATCCTCCGATACCACTCTGGTTGTTCAAAATAGAGGAAGTAATGCTAAATTCTTAGCAGATGTTACTGAGTGGAAAATAGATCAGGCTGTAAAGTCATCTTCATATATTAATGCCGATGATCAGGGATTAATATATCCAAGCAAAGATCCAAATTTTGGATTACAATACATTCATTTTTATGTTCCAAATAAAATAAGATATCAACTTGAAGATAATTTTACCGAAACTAATAAAGAAGTTGTTTCTGGATCTGTCCATTCGCCCATTCTTGGATATGCATATGACGGAAATCCAATTTATGGACCATATGGATATGATCCCCTTGTTGGAGGAACTGTCAGACAAATAAGAACAAGTTATGAACTTGTACCAAATTTAGAACCCGGCGTAAGACCACCAGGATTTAATCCTGGATACTTTATAGACGATTACGTTTATACCGGCTCTGGCGATCTTGATGAATATAATGGAAGGTATTGTATCACCCCACAATATCCTAATGGAACTTATGCATATTTTACTTCTATAACTATTGATTCTACAAGGAAGTCAAAACCAGTATATCCATATATTGTCGGTCAATACTTTAAAGGAAGTCCAATAACCGAAAATTTTGATCCTGCATTTACTCAAAATATAGATTTTGATAAGTTACAAATAACAAGAAATGTGGGTCCATACTATTTGACTAAAAATAATTCATTCTATGATCTAATTGATAAAGTTTCTTCAAACTTCAAACAAGAAATCAGAGTAAATAAAATAAATTCTTCTGGAATAGGATCAGTTTCAATATTCTCTCCAGGAAATGATTATCAAGTAGATGATAGAGTAGTTGTTTCATCATTGAATGATGAAGGTGCTGGAGCCAATATAGTAGTTTCTCAAATAAGTGGAAAAGAGGTAAGTGGATTTTCAGTTATTGATGATCAAATAACTAGTATCAATTTTAATGTTGCAGCAAGCAATGTAACTGTTAAAAATAATGATCCACACAACCTCTTAAATAATGAAAAAATATATGTTTCTTCAATTTCAGATCAACAGTTTTCAAACATTGAAGGATTTGTGACGATCAATGTTTTCAATAAATCTGTTGAACTTTTAAATGATATTGACACAGAAGTAGTCACTGGAGTTTCAACTTTCATATCAGTTAAAGATGTATCTGGATTTAGTTCCAATGATCTCATAGGTATTGGAACCGAAGTTCTGAGGATAACTACAGTTTCTGACACAAAATCTGGATTTTATGTAAATAGACTATCAAATACTGGTATTCATACTGCGGGAGATATTGTTGAATTAATACCTACAAAATTTACCTACTCATTACCAAAACCATCCGATTTTTATACAACACCCAATAGTGTATTTTATTTTGATCCAAAAGAAACAGTTGGTGTTGGAACTTTAGGCGTTACAAGGTCTTTAGTCGGAATAGGTACAAGTACCATAGAATCTAGATTTATTCCAGAAAAATCAATTTATATTCCGAATCATCCATACTACACGGGACAACCATTACAGTACAATGTTGGATTTGGTGGTACGAGCATGTACATTACCAATACTTCAGTTGGTTCATCAATAGCATTATCTGATGGACAAACAGTTTATGCTGTAAAACTTGGAAGAGATTACATTGGTTTGTCTACTATTGGATTTACCAGTACTACGGGTATTGGTACGCAATTAAATTCTGTTTATTTCTTAGATTTTAATTCTTATGAGACAATAGGATTTGCACATTCACTCACAACTTTGAATCCAATACTAACTGGATCTATCCAAAGATACTCCGGAATAGTAACAACAAAAGATGATCATGGCCTTGTTAGTGGCGATGTTGTGCATCTTAACATTTCTGATGTTAAGATTGATTCGGTAAAAATTGTATATAATCCACAAATAAGGAAACTCGTAACAGATCCAATATCCTTCTCAAATTCTGATGTATCTCTAGATGATAATACAATTTATCTTCCTGGTTCAAACTTAAAGACGGGTGATAAAGTTGTTTATATTTCATCATCAGTAATAGGTGGACTTCAAAATAACGGTACTTATTTTGTTTCTAAAAATGATTTTGATAAGATAACTCTTTGTAACTATGAAAGTGATATAAATGATAAAATTAAAATTGAATTCTCAAGTACCGGAGCATCAACTCAGTATTTACATTTGATCAATCCAGCAATTACTGCCATTAAAGGATCAATACTAGAGTTTGATCTTTCTGATGAAAGTATTTTGGATATGAATTTGGAATTCTATCTTGATAATCAATTTAGGAAAAAAATTGAATTATCTGGTAATCTTGATGAAGGATTTTCTATTAATAGAACAGGAACCCCAGGATTTTCTGGCGCAAAGGTCACTGTAAATACTGACAGTCCATATACCCCAAATCCACTTTATTATAATTTAATTCCTAAGAGTCCAAGTGATGTCAGAAAAACTGAAATTTCTGTTGACACTGATATTGTTGGAAGTAATAAGATAACTATAAAAAATAACGCATTCGCTAACGAACAAACAATATCAGTTTCTGGACCAAAAACATTTTTTATTAATGTTGGTGAAGTTCCAAAAGATCTTGAACTTCTTGAATATGATTCGGCAAATATTTCATATATTACAAATTCAAAGACTGCATATGGACCTATCTCAAAAACAAGAATAAACTTCTCAGGAAAGGGATATACAAAGCCACCATATGTTTCAAATATAGAAAGTGATCTTGGAAAAGATGCTGTCTTAAAACTAATTTCTCCAACCATTGGTAGAGTTGAAGAGTTTGATAGAATTAAAGATGGATTTGATTATCCAACAGATCCAACCTTATCACCTTCTTTAAGTATTCCGTCTGTAATTTCTGTAAAAGATATTAGAACAATAGATTATGTTGGAATAGTAACTGGTGGAAGAGGATACAATCAGGCTCCAACATTAATAGTCAAAGAGCATCCTTACATAAAATTAGAGGCATCTGTTTTTGGTGGATCTATAAATGAAGTACAAGTAATTCAAAATGTGAAGGATCTTAGAAGTCCACTGAACATTATATCAACCTATAACAGCAATGGATATGATATTGATTTTGTTACTGTTGCGGGATCAACAGTAACCCTAGAACTCTCTGTTTCTGATACCAATCCATTAATAACGTCGGGATATGGGTCAACTGTAACCGTATTCCCATTCGCACCAGGGGATGAAATTTTCATTGAAAATTGCAGATTAACTGAATCTACTAAATCAAACGCTAATTTCAATTCTTCTTCATACGACTATCAATTCTTTACAGTTACATCTGTTGACGAAAATAATTATACAGTTTCTTATTCTATGTCGGGAATAAGTACTGGATCTTTTGGTACTTATGATGACGAAAGAACTTTAGGATTTGTTGTTAATAAGAAAGATTTGCCTGTTTTTGAAATGGTATTATCTGATGATGCCGAATATTTTTCTAAAGAAAGAGTAACTTCTAATTCCTTCAGCGCAACAGTAATGGAAGGTGGTTGGGATAATGATCTTAACCAAATGAGAGTTTCAGATTCTTTCGGTATACTCAATGTTGGTGATAAACTAACTGGAGAAAATTCAAAGATAAAAGGAACTGTAGAAACCTTTAGTACTTTTGATTTAAATTCAACTCTTGGTGTAACTAGAGATAAGATCGGTCAGATAGACAACTCGGTTGGAATTTTGAATGATTTCCAACAAAGAATTTCGGACAACTTCTATTATCAAAAGTTTTCTTATTCAATTAAGAGCGAAATTCCTTATGATGTTTGGAAAGAGTCTGTTAGATCAATCATTCACCCATCAGGATTCAAAGAATTTTCCGATCTTGAGATCGTAACAAAAGCTACAGAAAACGAAGTTAACGTTGGTATAGCTGTATCAACTAATTTAAAACCAAGAGTATTATCAAATGCATCCACTTTCCTTGTAAACATAGATAATGAAGTTGATATAACGGATAAATCTGGATTTGCGGTAGTCTATGAAGAAGATTCTTTAGATGATGGATCTGTTGAAAGAGTTTTTATTAATGAAGGTCCTGCTCTAAGGAACTTTATTGTTAATAAAACAAACAAAGTTTTAAAAATTGATGATATTAGTGATCAGTTTGACGGAACTTCCCTTCAATCTTTAGATGGAAGATACGCAGACGCTTCGGATTTACTGGAGTTAAACAAATCATTTATACAAGAAGAAGTAGTTGGATTTATAACTGCAACTTATCCAGGAATTACTACTAATCCAGATTGGAACAGAACTACTTGTTATAGAGATGTTGGATATATCGTAGATGCAATATCTCATGATGTAAAGTATAAGTCCAATAATAGATCTGTTGAAGCTGGATTAGCATATTGGGAAGGGGCTGTTAATGCTGTTGATGGTGAGGTTGAAGAAACTATAGCTGGATTTAATTATATCATTCAACTATCAAAATTTATTATTAACAATGTTGGTGTCAATACTTCCTACCAGTTAGGAGCTTCAGTTGGCATTAGTAGCGCTTCATATAATAATCTTACTGGAGAAACTTCAATAGTAACAACTTCTCCACATGGGTTATCTACTGGAGATAGAGTCGTATTGAAAGACTTAGTATTTTCTTGTGATTCTGGTGGTGGAATTAATACCGCTATATTCCCAAGTCTAGGTAATGGTCCTGATGGAAATGGTCCACTATCTCCAAAAGGATTTGCATATCAAGTTGAAGTTATAAACTCAACATCTTTTGTAGTTAATCCAGGAGTATCTACAATAACTCATAGTTATGTTAGTGGAGGCACAGTACAGGAAGGTTTTGTTACTACTCAACAGTATTTTGACAATAGAATTATTGTTGATTCTGACTGCAGCCCAAGTTATAGTGAAAATTGTTGTGCTGATGTTTGGTTTGCCATTGGTAGTTATGTTGGAATAATTACAACAATAATTGGCATTGGTACAACTTCCGTTCCTACAATAACATTCCCATCTACAAGCAGAGGTGGAATGGTTGTTGGATTATCTACTTTCAAACTCAAAAATAAGGGTTACCCACTCTTCAAGAGAGAGTTTGTATCTTCATCATCAACTACAGTTTCATTGAGTGAAAATACATTTATACTACCAAATCATAATTTCCAAACAGGACAAGAATTAATTTATAGTTATGGATCTGGTTCTCCGATAGGAATAGCAACAACTTCTTATACTACAGGAAATAGAGACATTCTTATGAATGTCGGAAGTTTTGATGGAACCGCAGTTTTTGAGAATGGATATGGAACCTATTTGACAACATCAATTACTGGACTTTCAACCGTTCTTGTTCCTGCTGGGCCTACTAATCAATTATTTAATGATGTGATTGGAGTAACTACTACAGGTGGTTTTGGAGCCACTTTTGATGTTCTAGTTACATATGCATCTGTAACGGGACAACCCCTATCCACATCAATTTCTCTAGTTAGTGGTGGTTATGGATATTCAGTTGGAGATGTTGTTTCTATTGCTGGAACTTACCTTGGTGGATCTACTCCTGCTGATGATTTGAGTTTTGTTGTATCAACTACAGCTCCTACTGGAATACAAACGGAAGCTAATAATGCTTATCTTTCAGTTCCTTCAGAAGATTCTTCTGGCGCATTATTTAATGTGTCCAGAGATAATGACGGCAGAATATCCATTATTGATGTTGTAAATGGTGGATCTGGATATGCAGTCACATCTATTGTTTCTATTGCCGGAACTTACATTGGGGGGTTAACTCCACAGGACACTGTTACTTTTGTGCCAACTGAACTGGGTACAAATATTTTACCAGAAACGTTATTTGTTTATAAACTTAATGATAGTAATTTTAGAGTTTCTGGTCTATCAACTTCAATATTCTTAGATATAACTTCTCTGGGTACGGGTACACATTCTTTGGAATTTAAAGATCCAAACCCAAGTACTATTATAACAATAGATGGCGTAATTCAAACACAACTCAGAAATAAGTCATTATCCATAGGTTTGGGGTCTTCTGTTTCAACTGCTACTACAACGATCGTTCAGGTATCTTCTGGAATAAATTCTGTATCCTCTGGAGATATAATTAATATTGGTTCTGAGTACCTCAGAGTATCTAACGTTGCCACTGGATCAACAGACCTCCTACAGGTAGAAAGGGGATCCTTGGGTACTTTACCTGGTATTCATACTGTCGGGTCCTCTGCGACCGTTTTAAGTGGCGATTACAATGTTATTGGAGATACTATCTATTTTACAACCCCACCATATGGAAAAATTGGACCAACAGGACTTCAAACTGGATCAATTTTTGGTGGTAGAGTATTTTCTAGAAAATTTGATGGTACAGATGTTGATGATAGAAATGTAATATTGGATGATATATCTCTTGCATTTACTGGTATTGCCGCAACTGAGTTTACTGTTAGAGTAAATGGACAAACTACTAAAGCGTTATACAATGATACTAATAATGCAAGTGAAATAAACAACAATCCTATAATACTAATTAATAATGTCGCTCAGGAATCTTCAAAAGATTATACTGTTGATGGATCTTCTGAGAATGTTCTTAGATTTTTGAGTGGAACTCCATCAGCTGGAAGGATTGTCACCTTAGACATTGATCCCGGATTTGGATATGTTGTTCCACTTGTAGCTACTGCAGAGGCTGTAGTTTCCGCTTCTGGTACAATTTCTTCAGTAAATCTAATAGGAATTGGTTCTGGATATAGACTTCCCCCCACTGTAAGTTTAGCATCAACAATAGGATTTGGTGCAAGTATTACTGCTTCTGTTGGATCTTCTGGTACAATTACAGGATTCACTGTAGTTAATCCTGGATCTGGATACACTTCAACTTCTTTACCAACAGTTGTCATTGGAATTCCTACAGGATACAGTAATCTTGGAGTTGGATATACCTCTGGAACAAGTGGAGTTGGAGATGGAGCTAAATTATCAGTAGTTGTTGGCCAAGGATCTAGTGTAATATCTTTCAAAGTTGATAATCCTGGAGTCGGATATAAAATTGGTGACGTTTTAAATATTCCAGATCTTTTAGTAAAGGATAGTGGATTTAGAACTGATATAATTGACATTGTAAATTTTGTTTATGATAATACATCTGGAGTCAATACTGTAACGACTCTTACCGAACATAATTTACAGTTAAATGATAATGTAAGATTATCTGGTGCAGCATTTACATGTGGTTACGATGAGGTTGGAATACAAACATTCTCTTATGACAATGTTACTGGAATTTGTACCGTTGTTACTTATTCTCCACATGGACTTTTAAGAACAGATGTTGATGCAAATAAAACAAGTAGTGAAGTATTCTTGTTTAATTTACCATTCTCTTGTGCTGCAGAACATGCTGGTGTTACTACAACTATATTCCCAGATGGAACTTCATCTTATGGTAAAGTTTTCCCTGTATTAAGTTCTGTTGGATTGAATACCTTTACTATGAATGCAGGAATTTCAACTATTCCACACATCTTTGAAGGTTGGCCAGAAATTGGAATTACCACTTTTGCATATTATCAAGTTACTGGATTATCTACAGTTACAACTTCATCTGATCACCAATTTGAAGTTGGTGATAAAGTTACTCTTTCTGGATTGGCATTTACATGTAATTCTGCTTATGCAGGTTTAACTACAACTATATTCCCAGATGGAACTTCTGAATATGGATATACATTTACTGTAACTTCTGTCAATAGTTCTACAGAGTTTGAGTTCCTTGCAGGAATTTCTACAATTGTCCATTATTATAATGGTGGTGGATATGCTAAGAAAGTTCCAACAGTACAAAGAGTTCTTAGATTCCCAGATGCAAGCACTGACGGTGCTTATGAATTCAGAGTTATTGGAATTGGATCCACAAATGAATTTACATTCCTTTCGGCTGGATCAACAATAACACATTACTACACTCAGTCTGGAATAGTAAGTTTTAGAGGATTTGAATCTGCTACATTTACGGTCAAAGAAGTACAAACAGATAAGTTTGCTGGATTCTATCCTGGACAGTTTATAAAATTTGATGATATCTCGCCTTCTTTCAATGGATTTAGGAAGAAGTTTACTCTTTCCGTAACTATTAGTGGCGTTAAAGAGATATTGAGTTTGAGAACAGAACAGGGGTCAGATTTAGACATTACAAATAATATATTTGTTTATATAAACAATATATTACAGATTCCTGGAGATTCTTATACTTATTTTGGATCTAGAATTTCATTTAGAGAATCTCCAAAAGCTGACTCAAAATGTTCTATATTCTATTATAGAGGTTCTTCTTTAGATGTTGAAGAAATTCAACCACCAAAAACAATTAAGGAAGGTGATTTAATTACAATCGTTGAAAATCGTAATGATTTATTGGATACCACACAATTTGAAAGAGTAGTTAAAAAAATAGTTGCTTCTGATCAATTTGATACTTTCACTTATAGTAGTGTTGGTATTGATACTGATCCGACTAAATTCAGACCTCTTAGATGGAGAAAACAAAAACAAGATAGAGTTATAAATGGATCATTATATTCCAAAGCTAGACCTAGTTTGTCTAGTATTATTAGACCTTCAGCAAAATTGATCAAAAAGTTAGAAACGAGTGATACTGAGATTTATGTTGATAATGCATTCCCAATATTTACCGAGGTTGATGCTCTAACAGAAAATCTCAGAGACATTATAGTAACTGAGACTAGAGAAACTTCACCAGCTCTATCAACATCAGTAGTTTCTAGTGCTTCCACAGTATCTTCATTAATTTTGAATGATTCTGGTGTTGGTTATGCTTATACTAATAATCCAACAGTTACAATTTCTCAGAGTGCTATTACTAGAAAAGATCCTATAAAAAATTGGACTTATTCTACTGGACTTACTAGCGCATATGATTTGTCTTCCGTTGACTATGGTAATGTATTTGTTTCTGTAGGATCAAGTTCCATTTATGCATTTAGTGAAACTGGATCTGATTGGTACTATGGTGATGTGGGATATGCGGGAACAATTGGATTTAACGCTATATCTTGTGGTGGAACAAATATCTTTATGGCGGTAGGTGAGTATGCAGTAGCAACTAAGTCTATCGGATATGGTTTAACAATTGGATCTTGGAACCAATTGTCACTGGTTGAAGAAGTAATTGTTCCTGGTCTTGGAGTTATTAATAGAGTGGGAAGTTCTTATACAGGTGATCTTTTTGGAGCTCACTATTCCCCATATTTTGATACTTGGACAGTTGTTGGTGCTGCCGGATCAATATTTGGTGGAGTTGGAATAGGAACTACTGTTTTGACAAGTAGATTCTCTGGAACTCTTCAAAGAATTAATGATGTTACTTCTGACAACACTAAGATAGTTGCAGTGGCTAATAACGGAACAATATTGGGTTCTGTTAACAATCAAGTTTGGGAATCTTTAAGTAGTCCAGTTGCACAAAATCTTAATAAAATTATTTCTGTTGATGGTAGATTTATTGTTGTTGGTAATGGTGGAGTAATACTTAGATCTAACGGACCATCTTCTTTTGAATCTATAGGAAATAATGTAGTAGAAGATATTATTGATATCTACTTTAAAGACTTCTATGTAATTTTAACCTCCGCTGGAAATCTATATTATTCTTTTGATCTTTCTAATTGGATCTATAGAGAAACACTTCAATATAATACTTTAAATAATATCATATTTGAAGATAACATTGGTCTTGAGGGTAGGTATTTGGCTGTTGGTTCTGCAGGAACTGCAATTTATTCAGATCCTATATTGAACAGAGCTACAGCAGAGGCCTCCGTAACAAATGGCATCGTTACTTCAATTAACATCATTAATGGTGGATTTGGATATACTGAAGAAAATCCACCATCGGTACTAATTGAACCAGATCCATCAAAAACTGAAAAAATAGTATCATTTAAAGTTGTAGGAGATTTTGGTACAATTATAGGAATAAACACCTTCATTGCTGGTACTCCTGGATTCGGTACAGTCACTCCAAAGATTGATTTTATTCTTCAATCGGAGACTTATGATAACAGTACCCTTGGTGTTGGATATTCTGCCCTCAATAATTATGGAGTAACATATAGTCAACTTTCAAAAGGTGATTACTTTGTAATTACTGACAGTAATGTTCAAGTTGGTCATGCTCTAACTGGAATAACAACCTCTTTGGGAGGAATGACGAATTATCCAACTTCTGTTGTTGGAACAGCAGTTTCCTTCTTGGATGGAGTCTATAGAGTTGAAAATGTAACATCACCATCTTTAGGAATAGTTACTGTAACTTGTAACTTTGCTCCTGCTCCAAATTCAACTCCACCATATTATGTAAATGTATATGCAAGAGGTGAATCTGATACTGGAATTGGAACTAATAACTTCTATGGAAGATACTCTTGGTCTAAGATCTATGATTTCCAGAATAGAATACTCAGTGATCCAAAATCATTTGAAGTTTATAATAATGGCGGACTAACTGGAATTTCAACCAATCCACAAATCTTTAGAACAAGAGGTTTGTAATTTTTAAATAAATAACTAAAAAAGTTTTACTAAAATGCCTGCAATTATATCAGATCAATTCAGAATATTGAATGCTGAGAATTTTATCAAGAATGTTACTGGTGCCGCCAGTACTACTGATAAATATTATACTTTTATTGGCCAACCGAACTCTCTTTCAGTTCAGTCGGGAGGTTCTCCTACTTGGAATACAAATGTTCCATCACCTTTAGATGGGTTTAAAGAGGAGAACGAAATAAAACAAACTATAATTGCAATGAAACAAGTAACTCCTCAAGATGTGAGGAGACTTGTAAGAAAAGTTGAATGGGTTGCTGGAAATACATTTGAAATGTATAGACATGATTATAATGTATATAACACCACCCCCGTTTCCGCATCAACTTCATTATATGAATCAAACTATTATGTAATTAATGAAGATCTAAGGGTTTATATCTGCTTACAGAACGGAACGGATCCAGAAAACCCAAAAGGTAGACCATCTTATGACCAACCAACATTCGTTGACTTGGAACCAAGAGCTGCTGGAACTAGTGGAGATGGATATATTTGGAAATATCTTTATACCATTAAACCATCAGAAATAGTAAAATTTGATTCAATTGAATATATTCCAGTTCCAGAAAATTGGGGACTGGAAGGTGAAAGTATATCTACAAAAAATAATGCAATAGATGGAAAGGTTGAAGTAGTCTTAATCAATGATAGGGGATCTGGATATCAACCAATTTCAACTTCTTTTTCAAATGTACCTATTCTTGGAGATGGTGCTGGTGGAAAAGCTACAGTTACTATTGATTCTTTTGGCAAAGTATCTGAAATATTTGTAACTGATGGTGGTTCTGGGTATACATATGGAACTGTTCAACTTTATCAGGGAGCTCCTGGGTCTGAAATCGGAGGTCCAATAAATGCGTTAACAAATACTGGAATAGGAACCACATCTTTGGCTTCATTTAACGTTGTTATTCCTCCAAAGGGTGGTCATGGTTATGATGTTTACCGAGAACTTGGAGCTTATAGAGTTCTTCTTTATTCAAGATTTGAAACTTTGGAAAGTAATCCAGATATAATCTTGGGAAATGATTTCGCTAGAGTTGGTATAATGAAAAATCCAACTATACCAAATAGTGCAACTCAAGTTCTGGATGTTTCTTTGGTTAGTGGATTAGAATCCTTAAAGTTGTCCGGGGTTACAACTAATACTACATATGGTGTTGATTCTATTATTAAACAAACAGTTGGACTAGGTTCAACCGCTATTGGATATGTTGCTTCTTGGGATTCCATCACTGGTGTATTGAAATATTATCAACCAACAGGATTAGCTTCTAGTGAGTCCGCATTTAAAATTATTAAGTTTACTTCTGAACCAGATGTTGGGTATGGAACTACAATTGACTGTTCTTCTATAATTGGACCCGCTCTTTCCATTGATACAAACTTTAACGGTATAACCACCACAATAAATAATAAGATATACCAGTTGGGTATTGATTTTGTATCTGGAATAGGATCCGCAGAATTCAATAAAAAATCTGGTGAGATTGTCTACATAGACAATAGACAACCAATTCCTAGATCATCTAGCCAAAAAGAAGATATCAAAGTTGTACTGGAGTTCTAAATCAAAATGGCACAAAATACCAACCTAAATGCATCACCATACTTTGACGATTATAATTCGTCAAAGAATTATCATAGAGTGTTGTTTAAGCCAGGAATTCCAATTCAGGCTAGAGAACTTACAACTTTACAGTCAATCTTACAAGATCAAGTAGAAAAGTTTGGAAAACACTTCTTTAAAGAAGGTTCTGTAGTTATTCCTGGTCAATCCGCTTATGATGATGACTATTTTTATGTTCGTATTGATGCCAGCCATTTAGGAATTCCAGTAGCTGCTTATATTTCTTTATTAGTAGGAAAATATATTAAAGGAGAAACAAGCGGAGTAAAGGCAATAATAGAAAATTATATTACTGATTCTGAGTCCGAAATTGGAGTCTATACTTTATATGTTAAGTATCAAGGATCAAGTGAAACTGATTTTGGTTCATCGGAATTTGTTGATGGAGAAAATTTAATTTTATTAGAAGATTTAGATTATGGACTATCAACGATTAGAGAAAATTCAACTTTTGCTACGTGTTTAATCTCCAATGCAACTGGAACCGGATCAGCTGCAAAGATTGAAACTGGAGTTTTCTTTATAAGAGGATTTTTTGTAGAAGTTCCTGCTCAAACAATAATTCTTGACCAATATTCAAGCACCCCATCTTACAGAATAGGTCTTTTTGTCAATGAGACCGTAGAAGTAGCATCACAAAATAATCCAGACCTTTATGATAATGCTAGAGGATTCTCAAACTTTGCGGCGCCTGGTGCTGACAGACTTAAAATTTCAACAGAGTTGATTAAAAAAAGTCTTGATGACTTTAATGACGAAAATTTTATAGAATTAATCAGAGTAGAAAATGGTGTAATTCAAAAATTTGTAAAAGATACGAATTATAATTTAATAAGAGATGAATTAGCAAGAAGAACATATGATGAATCTGGAGATTATTACATCATTCCATTTAAGTCTGTGGCTAAGGAATGCTTAAATGATAACTCTGGAAATAATGGAGTATACTTTGAAAATCAAATTACAAAATCTGGAAATATACCTTCCGATGATCTGTTAACTCTGCAGATTGCTCCAGGAAAAGCTTATGTAAGGGGATATGAAATTGAAACCCTAGATACCACATCATTGGATGTATCTAAACCAAGAACAACTGAATATTCTAAAAATGAAAATATTCCATTTACTCTAGGAAAACAATTAGAAGTAAATAATGTATATGGATCGGTTCCGGTTGGATTCGGATCAACTTCTATTGTTTCGTTCTATTCAAACAGAACTTCATCTCCAGGTAGTGCATCTGGAATACCTATTGGTGTGGGTAGAGTTTATGATTTTAAACTCAAGAATGCGGAATATCAAAATGATGCTACAAAATTCCAAGTTTCATTGTACGATGTTCAAACTTATAACTATTTGCAATTAAACTCAACTATAACTTTATCAACACCCGCTTTTATTGAAGGATCAAACAGTGGAGCTTCTGGGTATCTTGTTGATAGTGTTTCAAACAAATCACAACTAGTTCTTTACCAAGTTAATGGAACTTTTTCTCAGAATGAATCAATAAAAATTAATGGGGAACAAAATTCCAGAATAATAACATCAGTTAGAGATTATGATGTATCTGATATTCACCAAATTGTTGGTACATCTGGAGTCTCATTTACTGCCGATCCTATACTTTCAAAATTCAGTTATCTTTCAACACCAGGAGCTTCATTTACTATCACAACAGGATCTGGGGGTGTTAGTACTGTAACTTCGGCAAATAACACCTTTGTCGTTGGAATAAAAACTGGAGATATAGTAGCATATGCAAAACCATCGGATACACTTGTAAGTTATAATAGGGTAAAGTCTGTTTCAACTACAGGAAATTCAATAACTGTTGAAGCAACAACTAGTGTTTCTAATGTAAGTAATGGATCTCTACCATCATCAACTCTAACTGTTACTAACCTTTATAAAGCAACAACAGATATTATTAATAATAATCAAGCATACTTATATTCAAAACTTCAGTATAATAATGTTTCCAACATTGATTTTACTGGAAGTGATATTGTTATTAGAAGAACTTATCCAATTACTGTTTCTTCTGGTACTTATAGTAATGCTTTAGAGTCGGATTCTAGTTACTCTTTAGAACCCTTTGATGAGGAAGATTATACACTGACATTTACTTCTTCTGGAAATGTTGAGTCTCTTAATGATCAAAAACTTTCTGTAAGTGGAAACACCATTAACTTAACAAATATAAGTGAAAATGGAAGCGCTCTATTGACAGTTACGTTTAAAAAAGAAAATGTTAAATCCAGAAATAAAGTATTTTCTAAGTGTTCAACTCTTATTGTTGATAAATCTTCAAAAACATCTTCTGGAATTGGATCAACCACTCTTGGCGATGGTTTAACATATAACGCTTATTATGGAACTAGAGTTCAAGATACCGATATTTCTCTTAATGTACCAGATGTTGCTAATGTATATGCGATTTATGAAGCAAATGATGAAAATGATCCAGATCTACCAAAACTAATTCTCAGCGACTTAAGTTCAAATATACTTAATAGTGTTCAAGGCGAGAAAATTGTAGGATCCGATAGCAACACAACCGCTCTTTTGGTGTCTAATAATGGCACCAATGAAATAGAGTTTATTTATTTAAATGAAAATTCTTTCATAAATGGAGAAACTGTAACTTTTAAAGAATCAAATATAACTGCCGTTGTTTTAAGTTTTGTTGAAGGAGATAGAAATATTGTTGATGACTTTGTTCTAGATCCTGGACAAAGATCCGATTATGCAGACTATTCATTCATTACTAGAAAAGAAGAAAATTCAATTCCTACTAAAAAACTGAAAATTGTCTTTGATCATTATGTATTTGAAGATAATGACGATGGTGATTTTGTAAGTGTAAATTCATATGATATTGCAAGATATAAAAATGATATGGTTTTCGTTGATGGAATTTCCGGTAGTGACATTATTGATGTTAGACCAAGAGTTTCTCCTTATGATCCCTCTTCCGCTACTTCATCTCCATTTGAATTTGATGCAAGGAATTTCCAATCGCAAACAAACTCATCACCACATTTATTTGCAAAAGATAAAAATTTAAATATATCTTACTATTATTACGTTGGTAGAATAGATAAGTTATTCTTAACAAAAGATGGCAAATTTGTAATAAATTCTGGAGTACCTTCTTTAGATCCTAAGACTCCAAATACGTTAGACAATGCTCTAGAGGTAGCAACTATTAAACTACCACCATATGTCTATAATATTAAAAATGTAATTATTAATAATGTATCACATAAGAGATTCAGAATGAAAGACATTCAATCTCTTGAAAATAGAATTAAGAATGTTGAATATTATACTTCTCTTTCTTTACTTGAAAGTGAAACCAAATCTTTAACAATAAAAGATACTACTACTGGACTTGATAAATTTAAGTGCGGATTTTTTGTAGATAATTTTAAGAGTGCTCTTTCGGGAAATCTTTCCGATCCTTCTTACAAATGTAGTATTGATACAGCGAATGGTATTCTTAGACCCCAACATTACACAACATCTCTTGATTTATTATTGGGATCTGAAGCAATAGTTGGAGTAGCTAGCACTTCTAATCCTACTGCAGATTATAACTATGTTTCAAATTTGGGTTCTCCGAACGTTGTAAAAAAAGGAAAAACCGTAACGTTAAAATATTCTCATGTCGTTTATGTAGAAAATAAGTTTGCTACCAGAGTTGAAAATGTCAATCCATTCCACGTTGTTAATTGGATTGGAGACATTACTTTAGATCCCGAATCTGATACTTGGATAGAAACAAGCACTGTAGAAAAAGTTAAAAATATTGAAGGAAATTATAATGATACTATTGAACAATACTCTATTGATACTAATACTGGACTTTCTCCTATTGAGTGGGGAGCTTGGGAAACTACCTGGACGGGAGAAAAAGTAACCAACACCCAGTCAATGGGAAGTCTATTAGTTGGATCTAAAGTAACAGATACCAATACTCAAAAAGGATCATATGTTAGTGGAAAGGGTATTCCAATTACAACAAAGACAACGATTCAAGATCAATACACGAAGTTTACAAATGTAACTACAGAAAAAACAACACAACAAACCGCAAAGGGAATTCAATATAAGGTTAGTGAAAAATGGGATGAAATACCACTTGGTCCAAGTGTTGTTTCAACAGATACGATTTTAACTCTAAGAAGTAGAAATATTGAATTTATCGCAAAGAGAATGAAACCTAATACACAGGTTTATCCATTCTTTGATAATGTTGATATGTCCAAATATATCATTCCAAAACTTCTTGAAATAAAGATGGTTTCAGGAACTTTCCAGCTGGGCGAAACTGTCACGGGAACATCTGGTTCTGTATCCATTAGTCTTAGATTAGCAAAAGCCGATCACAAGTATGGTCCATATAATAGCCCTGATGAAAAATTTACTCAAAATCCATATAATACTTCTGAAAACGTATCAACATCCTATTCTACCACTTCCACACTTCTCAATGTAGACACGGCTTCTCTACAATTGCAAACCGCTTCCGGTTTCTATGGATATGTTGTTAAAAACATGAAATTGACTGGAAAATCTAGTGGAGCAGTTGCTACTATATCCAATGTCAGATTAATTACTGATAAAGCGGGAAGTGTACTGGGATCTCTGTTTATTCCAGATTCCAAACTCCCATCAAATCCAAAATTTGAAACTGGTCCAAAGACTTTTACCCTAACTTCTAGTAAAACAAATTCTACAGTAGTAGGTACAGTTGGAAGTTCTGCAGACGGCAAATTTACTTCTGCAGGAACTCTTAATAATGTTGAAGATGTTACTTTAAAAATTAAAAATGCAAAAGTAGAAAAAACCACTCTAAGTAAGGAACAAACACTAACCGAATCAAGCACTTCCTTAGTGGCAAATACTACCTTTAAGACAAAGGTTAAAACACAAACAAAATGGGTTGATCCTCTTGCTCAATCATTTGAAGTCGTAGATGCCAATGGAGTTTATATCACAAAATGTGATGTATACTTCAAAACAAAAGATACGAACGAGTTGCCAATAACGATGCAAATCAGAACCATGCAAACTGGTTTGCCTACTACAACTATTGTTCCTTTTGGCGAAATTGTATTGAGTCCATCTAAGGTAAAAATATCTGATGATGGAAGTGTTCCAACTACATTTACGTTCCCATCTCCAGTATACTTAGATCCTGGACAAGCATATTGCGTAGTTCTACTGTCAGCTTCAAACGCTTATACCGTTTATATTTCCAGAATGGGAGAAGAAGACATTAGTACAATCAATAAAGCAGAGTCCGAAAAAATATTGGTATCTCAACAACCACTATTAGGATCACTGTTCAAGTCGCAAAACGGCGCAACTTGGGATCCAAGTCAACTAGAAGATTTGAAAATGAAACTTTATAGAGCTAAGTTCTATAAAGGATCTTCCACGGTTAGATTCTACAATCCACAATTAGATATCGGTAACAAACAAGTAGCAACTCTCAAGCAAAATCCAATTAGATGTTTATCTAACAGAGTTTTAGTTGGAACTGCAAAGAGTTTTACCTCAACTGAACAATCTAATTTAACTCCAGGAATTACTATTCTTCAAGAAAACAATCCTAATTTTAGTGCAAAATTAGATAATGTTTTGGGATCTATCGGTGTTTCAAGTGAACTAACAATTACAAATCCCGGATTTGGATTTACAGATTCAAGTAGAACGTACTCAAATGTAAGTCTTGTTTCTTTAACAGGAAGAGGTAGCGGTGCAAAAGTAAATATTACTATTGATGGATCAGTAGCTGTTGCTGCAACCGTATCCGTTGGTGGAACTGGATATTCTTTTGGCGATTCTCTGAGAGTCAATTATTCAGAAACCAGTGGATTGGGCAGAAATTTGATTTTATCTATACCAGAAAATGTTGGAGTTATTTCTGCTTTCAACTCTCTCATTCTTGATAGGGTTCAAGGACAAGTAAATCAAGATGCTGTTTCTGAACTCATTTATGTTGGTACTAGTGGAACTACACTACTTACAAATGCTACTGTAAATTATATTGAGAATTTGGCAGATGGACTACACTTCAAAGTAACTCACAGAAATCATGGAATGTATTCCATAAATGATTTTGTTACTATTAGTAGTATTGAATCTAATATAAAACCAAGAACACTTAATGCAAATTATTCCGCATCATCTACAGCAAATATTGGTGTCAGTGCAGTGGGCATTTTTACCAGCTTTGAAAATCTTCCTATTTCTGCTTTGAATCCAGGATATGTTTTGATAGATGATGAAATAATAAGATATACTGGAATTAATACTTCTGCCAAAACACTCACCGGAATAACAAGAGGAATAGACTCAACTACACCAACACTGCATACAAAATCTGATGCTGTATTTAAGTATGAATTAAATGGCGTATCTCTAAGAAGAATCAATAAGACACATTCATTTGGATTTACTGATTATAATACTTATCCTGCTGATACGGATTATTATTGGATTAAAGTTGATATGAGTGCCAATGGTACAGATAGAACTACAGGAAACGCAAATTCTTTCCCAGAATTACATTTCAATCAAGATAAGACTTGTGGATCTTATAATCCACTAGCACTAATACAATCAAATAAAACTCCAAAAGCAACTCAAAATATACCTTTCAATATAATTAGACCAAATATTGGAACATTGATTCCACCAGAAACCAGCATTGATGCAAAAATTAGAACATTCTCAGGAAGTTCACCAGACAATAATAGTCAAACGGCCTTTATTGATCAAGGATTTGAATCTGTATCACTGACCTCAAATAATTACTTAACTACTCCAAGAATAATTTGTTCACAAGTTAATGAAAATCAGTATTTAACAAGTTATCCTGGCAAAAAATCATTTACTATGGAGTTTACTCTTTCAACTGATGATGATAAAGTTTCTCCAATGATTGACTTGGAAAGAGTCAATGTAATAACTACTTCCAATAGAATAAATTCCAAGGTTAGTGATTATTCTACCGATTCTAGAGTTAATTCTTTATTGTTTGATCCTAGTATTGCTAGTTATGTTACCAAAATAGTTAAATTGGAGAAGAGTTCTGATAATCTAAAAGTACTATTTGATGCATATAGACATTCAAGTAACGATATTAGAGTAATGTATAGATTGTTTAGATCCGATTCTGATCCATCAAAACAACTCTATGAATTATTCCCAGGATATGATAACCTAGATGAAAATGATGAAGTTATTGATCCTGCAAATAACAATGGAAGACCGGATAAAATTGTGGTTCCATCAACTACAATTACTGATCTAGGATCTTATGAATTTACAGCAAATAATTTACCTTTATTCAATGGATTCCAGGTAAAAATTATTATGACAGGTACAAACACTTCATATGTTCCACAAATAGAAAATCTGAGAGTAATTGCTACAGTTTAATATGAAAATTCCAGTAGAGGGTCAACCAGGTCTCTATAGAGATTCTGAAACAGGAGCTATTATTAATAGTTCCGATGCACAATTCAGTGCATATCAAAGGTCAAAACAAATATCTCTTAAAGAAAAACAAGAGATCAATGAACTGAGAGGTGATGTCAATGAACTTAAAGATATGATGAAGTTAATTTTATCAAAATTAGATACTACATCATAAATAACTAAAAACGGATTCTAATAATGGCGGCAAGGAATGTAAACTTAGTTCTTGAACAAGGGGTTGACTTTCAAGCCACCTTTACAATCAGGAATACTAATAATGCACCATTAAATTTGACAGGATACACTGGAATTTCATCCATTAGAAAACATCCCAGTTCTTCTACTGCTTATCCATTAACTCTTTCTTTTGTGGATAGATTGAATGGAAAAATTGCAGTTTCTATGGGATATACTGCCACTGACGCAATAGAAGGGGGGAGATATGTTTATGATGTTATCTTGATTTCTCCAAATACATATAGAACTAGAGCAGTTCAAGGAAATGTGTTGGTAACACCAGGAGTATCATAATGACAGATTACATAGTAACTCTTAACGAACCGGGTCCTTATAGGATTGGCGTAGATTATGAAATTCCTACCAAGTCAATACAGTATGGAAACATTATTCTTGATGAGTTAAATGCCCAATTTACTGGAGTAGCTCATACTTTTGGATTAACATCTTCTGGTAATTCATATGTTCCAATAAATGATCAGCAACTAATTGTTGTTAAAAATAATCTGGTAATGGAACCAATAGAGGATTATACGACCTCTACTGATAATATTATCTTCACTGTTGCTCCGAGTCCTGGTGATGATGTCTTTATTATTGCTCTTGCAACAACTGCAGATTTAACAAGAACAATTAATTATGTGGTTGATAGTGGATCTATTGCAATGTTAGCTGGTAACAAGGGATCAGTTACTCTAGATGTTAGTGGAATTTTAGAATCACTAACAATTCTTTCTGATCAACAAGGCGATCTTACAATAGATATTAAGAAATCAAATTATACGAATTTTCCAACCTTTACATCAATAGTTGGAGGAACCTACCCACAATTTACAAATTCAAGAAAACTGAGAGATGATGTCCTAAATAGTTGGGACACATCAATAGTGGCTGGTGATATTTTGACCTTTGATGTTGTTGCAGTCAATAACATAAATCGTTTTCTTATCTCTTTAAAATTAAAATTATAAATAAAGATAGTTATCAAAACGTCACCAAGTTGCAAGGAGTTGTTTAAATGGCACTATTAGTCCCAAATATTGGAGAAATTGAGTCACTAAGGTATTTGATTGCTCAGAATAATCATACCGCTTCATTAGCTGATCAATCTCCTAGAAACCTAGTTTTAAAATTATTTACCAGCAACACGACTCCAGCGGAATCGGATGTTCCTTCCACAACCGCTTATTTTGAGCCTTATGGAGTTGGTAATACTAATGCTTATGGATATGCGCCAACCACTGGTTATCCATATTGCGTAAACAACAGAGCTGATCAGAACTATACCTCACAAACAGGTATTCTTCTAAACGGTTCCCGTTGGGCAATCAATAACATTGGTTCTGGTACAACCGCTACTTATCCAGAACAAACATTTACATTCACTGGTGACGCAGGTGATGTATATGGTTATTATGTAACTCGTGCAAACAATATGCCAGTATCTGTTCAAGGTGTTGAACACTTTGCTGGTGTTGGTATCGGAACGACTGTAAGTAAGGGTGATAACACAGACCCAACCATTGGAGTTGTTGGTAACTACTACATCACCATTGATGGAGATCTAAACGTTAACGATCTTACACTAGGAATGGTTGTTGGTGGTAATGCTGGTATCCAAACTGGAACAAAAGTTATCGGTATTGACAGAGCTCTACAAGTAATTTACTTGGATCTACCACTAATTGATAACATTCAGGTTGCTACTAACCCAACTGTAGAGTTCAGTTATGGTAAGATCTCTGTTACTGGCCACCAACTAGTTGCTGGCGATGTTATCTATGTTTCTGCTGGAACAGGAAACACCACTACCGAGGCAGGGACATACACAGTATTCAGCGTTCCTAATGCTGATGAGTTCTATACAACACCTGCACTTTCACCAGTTCTGAATAGTGCAGTAGGTTTAGATACCTGCACACTGTACAGTTCAATCATGTATGCTGAAAGATTTACAAATGGTCCTTACAGCATTCAGAACAACGGAGACCAAATTAAGATCACTCTAAACGTTGCTCTTGACTGATTAATAAATAAATACATCATTGATTTTCTTGGGGATTGTTCATTACAGTCCCCTATTTTTTTCTTTACCATTTGTAATCTAATGGCAGTATACGAGTACAATTCTACCACTGTAAATTTGTACTCCGAAGAAGATTGTGGTTTGTTGACCTCCTCTTCTTTGGGGGTTGATGACTATGGGGATTTGTCTTCAGATATAGCCGACTCAGATGATAATTATTATATTGATTGTAATAAAACTTTAGTTCCTTTCGGTGGAATCAAAGTAACTAGTAAAAAAGTAATCTATACTAAAAAGAACAATATTCTTGAAAAACTAAAACAAACAACATATAACTCCATTCTGTTAACAGGAGTTATATTTAGATGGATTGGATTTAGTATAATTTTCCAACTTTCAAATGATTTATCTAGAAATGTGATTCCAGATGTATCTGGTGGAGGTAGGTCATTATGATTTACCAATACGATTGCGGCAGACAACCAGATCCAGAAATCTGGGGCGGAGGAAGTACCACAGGAAACGTATCAATAAGTGGTCAAGCTCTAGAAAGGGTAATATATGAATATCCAGCGCAAGAACCATATGTAACGAAAACTCTTTATGGTTCTGCAACTAATGAACAAGTAATAAAACAATATGTTGGTGATCTTCCAGAGATTTCCTTCACCGGCATTTGTGTAGAAAGAGTAATATTTAATACCCCAGAGGAAACATGTGTTCTTACCTTCTCTGGAGCAGCTACTGACGAACAAGTAATATACAGTGAAGATCTTGTAGATTTCAATGTCTTCACTTCTGGAGCAGGAATAGAAAAAGTAACCTATGATTACAACATAGATTCTACAGAATTCTATGAAATATTGGATTATGGTTCTACTGGACCAGAGTTCCCAATAGATGCATATGATGATTATGGTTTTATATTAAATCCGTTAGAAGGAACAGACGATTTTGGAAGTACAGAGATACTCCAGACCACAAATCCATTTGGAACTTTAACTGTAAATGGAAGTTCCTTAGATTCGTTTATATCTTCCGAAGATATTATCGCAACAACTATTCAGATATATTCTGGATGTGCAGAAAATGTAACCTTTGAACCACCAATTGATGAAACATATCTGAATCCTATGGATTCGGATTCAATAACTTATGATGATATAACTTTAACCTTTGATTCCAATGAGCCAAAACCAAATATAAAACTTGTTGGTTCTGCCACTATTCGTTCGGATTCTAATCCTCCAGAAGAAACTCCTCTAATAACAACTACCATTTCTTCTATAGAGAGGGTTGGATATGACTATAATATTGATTCTGTCAATTTATATGATATAGAACTTTATGGTACTATTGATTTCCCTGCAGATTCTTTTGGAGATTATGGATCTCTAATATCTCCATTAACCCAAGGCGAAGAGTCATATGGAGATATAAGATTTACAGAAACTTTAAATCCATTTGGAACAATTGTAGTAAATGGATCTGCATTTGTAGTTGAATTGCCAGATATAAGGACGTACAACACTGGTGCAAGTTATAGAGTCTCATATAATCCACCGGAAAATGAAGCTTCACTGTTTACTTTTGGTGAAAGAAAGGTAGAAAATATTGTATATGATTATAATGAAAGTTCCATAATATTATTGGAGCTTGAAGACTATCAAGATATTTCATCTTCACCAACATCATCTGAAGATTATGGATTAATAACCAGTACATTTATAACTGAGACTGGGGATTATGGATCAATAGAGATAACAAGTTCTCTATATCCATTTGGATTATTTGGTGTATCTGGTTCTGCTGGTGTTGAATACATTAATAAGAACTTCTATGGATATGTAACAGGAGCCGAAGTCAAGGTAGTCTATAGTCCAGATGATACTTCTGGATCTCTATTTGGATTCGGTGATATTGAAGAAACGGTTACATATTCATATAATGAAAGTTCTGCAATAATATTTGAAACTCTTGATTATGGATCTGTATCTGGAGTAGCAACAGAATTTGCTGATGATGGATTCCTTTCTGAACCAGTTGCAGGAATTTCTGATTATGGAACTTTTGATATCGTATCAACAACGTATCCATTTGGTTTATTCTCGGTATCTGGATCTGCAGAAACCGAACATATCAATAAGAACTTCTATGGATATGTAACAGGAGCCGAAGTCAAGGTAGTCTATAGTCCAGATGATACTTCTGGAACATTGTTCAGTTTCGGAGATATTACAGAAAAAGTAACATATGATTATAATGAAGATTCCATTTATGTAGTTGGAGACACTGACTTTGGTCAGTTAATAAATCCAGTACTAAGTTCAAGTGATTATGGATTTATATCCATACCACATGGACCATCCGATGATTATGGTGATTTGATTGGATCTTCAACAACTGAAGATATCTATCCATTTGGAACTATTACACTTTCTGGTGAGATATCTTCGGAGATTGTTTCTTTCAATACTCCAGAAAATACTATCCTCACCGAAATCTCCGGAGTTGGTGATGAAAGTATTACATATACTCCACCGATCAATCCAAGACTATATCAGAAGGAACTTGGATCCACAGAACTAACATTTGATTCAATTAATCAGACCTTTGATTCCACAGAAGAAGTACCAGACATCAAGTTAACTGGATCTGGTGGAATAGTTCCAGCAACATATAGCGAAGTTGGTGGAGGATCTCTCTTCAACTTCGGAGAACTTGAAGAGTCTGTAACTTATGATTACAACGAAGATTCTATTCTATACTTGATCACCGAAGATTATGGTGATGTGTCTGTAGGACATTCCGATTCTTCTGATTATGGAGATTTAATTTCTCCAATATCTCAAGGAATTGAGTCCTATGGATTAATTGAAGACGTTGAAACCGACTACCCATTCGGACAATTAACGTTAAGTGGATCTGCAGGCGTCATATTCCAGAATTATGATATCTATGGAAGTGGAATAGTACGTGTAACATATAGTCCTGATGATACTAGTGGAACTCTCTTTGGATTTGGTGAGAAATATGAATCGGTAACATATGATTATAGTGAATCCAGTATTTTCTTCTTCATAGTCAATGACTATGGTTTAGTATCTGTTGCTTCAACTCAATCCGAAGACTTTGGATTAGTTTCCGAAGTATATGTTGGAATTGATAACTATGGACTTCTTGATTCTGGATTTGGTGTACCAGAAACCATTTATCCATTTGGTACTATATCAATTTCTGGAACCACAGAACCAGAGATATTAACATATTCGGAAGTTGGCACATCACTATTTGTTGTTTCTGGTACATCATATACAGATTACACTCCATCTCCAGATGGTTCTGGTACTCTTGTTGTTGGTGGATCTGCAGATGTTGCATTCTCTCCAGACTTTGTTGCTTCTGATAGAACTACATTATCCGGTGTTGTTGATGAATCCACCACTTACAACTATAACGAGAGTTCCATACTCTATCCATATATTGATTATGGTCAACTTGATGACACACTTACTGGTGTTATTAATGATTATGGATTTGTTAATGAAGGCATTGCAGGTAAGTCCGAAGATTATGGATTAATAATTTCTGGTGTTTCTACAGAATATCCATACGGAACAATAACAATTTCTGCTGATCTGACACATCCAGATATTGATTATACTCCTTCTTACACCGGTAGTGGTACTCTAACAATAAGTGGAACTGCTCTTGAAAGTGAAACTGATGATTTTGGAAGTGGCCGCCGACGTGGTGGAAACATTAGATTTAATGGTTGTGCCATTGAGAAGAATACGGAAGATTATGTTGGAATTGGAACTATTGTCCTTGATAGAGAGGGTGTAGCAAGTCCGGCTCTAATTGCAAGAGCCAGATCTTATGTTGGTATAGAAACTATAATTCTATCTGACAATGCTCTAGAATCCGAATCCGAATCGTATGTAGCTTCTGGTATCATAAGTCTCTCTGGTTCTCTGATTGAGAAGTTTACTGGAGACACTCCAGATGGAACTCAACTCTTCACAATTTATGGTGAACTCAATCATCCTGATATTGATTATACTCCACATTATGGTATTGAGAAGAATATTGGTATTGGAACAACTGGAATTCAACTAATCGGAACCGGACTTGAATCCGAATCTGATTCTTATATTGGTCTTGGAACAGTAGTTCTTGATGATGGCGTAGCGGAGTCGTTTACGAGATTTGTACCAATAGCTGGGATAAGTACCAATACAACCGGTATTCCTACAGGTGGTATTGGTGGACAAATTACCATATCCAATGAATTTACAAGATACTACTCACCAGTATATCCAAGAAATGCTCTGATTGGTGATCCTGGTTCCGGTATTGGAACCATCAGAATCAATGATGATAAAGGCCTTGCGTTCACCAGAGCTGTTTTACCAATATTTGCTAAGGGTAAAATTTACATTCTTGGTATCGGTACTGCTGGAAATGGTGATCTTGATGGAGTTGAAATTGGTGCTAAGGAAAGTTTCACTCCAGCAACTGCAGTTGGAACTGGTCTCTTCAATATTTCCGGAATTGCATCTACCAGACAGATAGATGTATTCACTTATGTATCACCTGCCGATGGAATAATATACCTCTCAACTCAGACTGCACTTTCTGTTGAGAAGAATACCGAAAGTTATGTTGGATTCGGTCAAATTACACTATCCGAGACAATATCATTTAGAGAGACGAATTCTTACTCTGGATCCGGAACATTTAAAACAAATATTCTTACAACCCTTGATAGTTCTGATCTTACATTTGATATTGATAATAGAACATTTGATGAAGTACCAACTTCTGCATATGAGTCATTTACGGTAGATTTACCAGAAACTACTTTAGATGTAACTATTTCCGGATCCGCAGAGTCTGCATTTGTTGCACAACCTGTAGAAGATTCTGCTCTCTATACATTCTATGGATCTGTTTCAGATATTCAACTAACCCACTCCGAAGTTGGTTCTGGAACAGTAACAATTTCTGGTTCTGCAATAACTCCATTCCAACCAAAAATACCAGCATTTGGCGGAATTAGATTTGTTTCAATCACTGGGGATAAAGATTATCCAACTTGTGATTCTGAAGAATATACCTGTGATCGTTATGATGACGGAGTTTCTTCCTTCACCACTAATCCACCAGAGAATACGGTTGAACTTATCGTTGGTGGAAATGGATCAACTGCTAAAATTGACTTCTACCAGTATTCTACTGCGGGTCTATTTGAATTCTCCGGTAACGCAACAGATCTCAAAACTACAAAAGATTATGTTGGAATTGGTACTCTATTCACATTCGGAAGTGTTGTTGAAAAAGGTCCAATTTCTTACACAGGATTTGGAACTATTACCTTGCTTTCTGGATCTGCAGAAAGTAGAGTCATTAATCCAATTGAAGATTCTGTACTATTCAATCTCAATGGATCTGCAGAAACCAGAGTTGAGAGTGAATATGAATATGTTGGAGTTGGTAATGTATCACTATATGTATTCCTCAGCGAGACTGCGGAGAGAAAGACTTCTGCAGAAAGTGGAAGTGGAATTATTACAATTTCAGGAGAAGTTATTGAACCAACTGGGGTCAAATTCATTCCTGTTGGAATTGGATTTGGAAGAATTAGAACTTCTGGAATATCCGAAAATTCTCTCACAAAGAATTACGATCAGACCTTTGGAACATTGTTTACATTCTCCTCTGGTTTGGAGTCAATTGGAAAACCAACCTACACTGGACTTGGTACTATATTCTACGATTCTACGATATCTGGCATTACAACAAACAATCCATTCCAGATTGCGAGATCCTATGTATGCATAATTTAAAGTATAAATAAATGAAGAAGATAAACCGTCATTAAGAAGTTCCATGACTAAACAGGTACAGATAAGAAGGGGTACAACTGCACAACATGAGGTTTTCACTGGTGCGCTCGCAGAACTTACCTATGATACCGACAAAAAGACAGTTTTTGTTCATGATGGAACAACGCAAGGAGGAATAGGTCTAGCTAGAAGTGACTTCTCCAATGTATCAGAAGCAGATTTAAATCTAACAGGCAACTTATCTGTTACCGGAATTACTACTTTAGGTTCTAATAATGGTATCGGAACAGTAACAGTCGGAATTGGAACCACAGCTCTATACGTTGATGGTCCTGCAAGAGTTACTGGTTACCTATCAGTTGGTTCATCATCAATTATTATTGATGGAGATTCAAAAACAATTAACATTGGTCCAGTTGTAATTGATGAACAAGGATTTACCAATACGGAAACGGGTGGTGTTGTTACTACAGACACTCTTGCTGCAGCGATTGCTTCCCTTGATGTTGTTTCTGCAAGAAATCTAACACTAACTGGTATTGGAACGACCACATATGAATTAAATGCAACTATTCAAGGAACGGTAGCATCTGGATCAACTATTTTCCCACTTTCTGATGTAACTCTTGTTTCTGTTGGGGATTTAATTGGCGTAAGCACATTCTTCAGTAATATTGCTATTAATCAAGTTGGTTATGGTACTGCTGTAGAAGCATGGAATAAAAATGTTTATAACACTACAGTAAGCGCTATCGTAGCTGCTGGATCTTCAAATATTGGATTAGCAAACACTTCATCAATTTCAATTGGAAGTTCCTTAAGTATTGCTGGAATTATTACTTATGCTCCAATCGTAGGTTTTTCAACTGTTGCTGTACCAACAAATAATGATAAAACTGCAACGGTTGTATCAATAACTGCGGGAGTTAATACAACCATTATTCCAATTGATGATACTTCATTAGTTTCCATTGGTAACTCATTGAGTAGTTCTGTTGGTGGAACAAGAGATGGAAGAATTAATTACATTCCAATTGTTGGAGTAACTTCCATCATTGTATCTCAAAGCAATACTGCTTTAGTAAACGTATCTGCGGCTGCCACCGTATCACTTGGATCAACCATTGTTCCTGTAACGAGTATTTCTGGAGTTTCTATTGGAAATTCATTCTCCGTTACTGGAGCATTTACTAATGCTCGTATAACTGCTTTTGGATCTCAGGCTGTTGATCCATTTTATTTCTCTACAGGAAATACAACTATTGCAGAGTTGGTTCCTAGTGGAAGCACCGTAATTTACGTTGATAGTATAGTCGGAGTTGATACAGGTAACTACATTGAGGTTACCGCTGGAGCGGGAACAACCAATGAGGGATCAATTGTATTAGCGAAGACGCAAATTACTGGTTACGGTGCAACTACAGTTACTGTTGCAGCTGGAATTGGCGTATCACTTTTTGCTTCTGATGGAGTTACTTACTATGATTATATTGCAACTGCAGATACTATTATTGCAAATGTTGGAGCGGCAGATACATTTATCAGACAGTCGGTTGTTGCAATTAGTACATTAACTAATAATTATAATCCTGCTGTAGAGGTCTTTAGTGGAATTACGACCACATTAACCGCAGGTGATCAAGTTATTATATCTGAAGTACTTCAGGTAGCCGGTCCTTCCGTACTTATTTCTAGTGGATCTACAGTTAATCAGCAAATTAATCCAGGAACAACAGTTTCAATTTCAACAGTAACTACTTTTGCTGATTACGTAACTGTTGGTTTAAGTTCAATTACCGGAATTGGTACAGTTCCAATTGGAGAAGCTGTAAATATTAAAAGAATCCAAGAAGACGATTCAACTCTAAGTGTTAATACACTATATTCTAATGATACTCTTGTACAAGATCTTCATGTTCCTTCATATGGTAGAGCGAAATTCTCAGGAATAACAACTATTGGTGTTTTAACATTCCCATCGGGTGATGGTATAAAAGGACAAGTACTCACTACTGATGGTGATGGAAACATTGGATTTGCAACTGGAGGAGGAAGTGGTTCTAAGGTTGTTGTAAGAGTATCTCAACAAGCTGGAGATGATGCAAATGATGGAAGAACTCAACCTGTCCAATCCATTAAGAAAGGATGTCAAATTGCATCATTCCTAGGTTACTTCTTCAACACTGGTGCAACAGTTCTCGTAGATTCTGGGGATTATGTAGAAGATAACCCATTAATCCTATATGATAATGTCAACATTGTTGCAGAATCTCTCAGAAACGTTGTTGTAAGACCTCTAAATGCAGGTAAAGACCTATTCAAGGTAAGAAATGGTAACTATATTACTGGACTAACTTTAACCGACTATGTAGATCCGATCAATAAAATTCCACAACACACATTTGATTATTCCGTAGCATTTGACGATCCTTTTGATACATCATACTCAAGGGCTGGATATGCTGCTACAGCTACAGTTGGAATTGTTTCTGCAATTTATGATAACGCAATTACTGGAATTTGTACTGTAGTAACTTCTAGTGATCACGAATTATATCCAGGAAATAGTGTAAGACTTACTGGACTTGGTTGGACATGTGGATACGATGAAACTGGTATTTCATCTATTAGATATAATGAAGTGGTTGGTATTTCAACACTCACTCTTCGCTCTGCACCAAATAGAACCGATAACGGTGGAAGTTATACAATTGGAGATGAATTATTCTTACATAACTTCCAGTTTGCTTGTGCTGCAGAACACGCAGGGGTAACAACTACTATCTTCCCATATGCTGGTCTTGGAACTTACGGTGCAGTTTATCCAATTATTGGTGTTAACACTGCTGCCAAAACAATTACCGTTCAGGGTGGTATAACTACCATTCCACATATTTACATTGGTTGGCAAAAACTTGGAATTAGTACATTCCAATACACCGAATCTACAGGTGTATGTACTGGTGTAACTAGAGAAGACCATGGTTATCAAGTAAATGATAAGATTACTCTGAGAGATCTTCCATTCTCTTGTGCAGTAGCACATGCTGGAGTAACAACAACACTGTTCCCAGATGGCACAATCAACTCCTACAACGTTGATGGTTATACCTTCACAATTACTGGAGTAACTACAAACAGCTTTACATTTAATGCGGGTATTTCAACTATTGCTCACATTTATGATGGATTTGGATCCGTTGGAATTTCTACCTTTGAATATACATATCAAACTGGATTCTCAACCGCACTTACAAGTTCTCCACACGGATTAAGTGTCGGTGATTATGTAACTCTAGATTCTTTACAGTTTACTTGCAATGGTTATTCAACTGGACCAACTGTAAACATCACGGCTGCAGATTACAATGAGGTTGTTGGTATTATTACTATTACAACAGATTCTGCACATGGATTAGATCCAGATTCTACAGTACAGTTAGGAGGACTTGAATTCTCTTGTGCTGCAGAACATGCAGGAATTTCCACAACTATCTTCCCAACACCATTACATAATTCAAATGCCATCTATGGATACGATGTATTCAGATGCACTACCGGTACAACTGGAAATACTATTGTAATTAATTGTGGAGTATCCACAATTGCACACACCTATGTTTCTGGTGGTACTGCTACTGCTGGTGTAACTACAAGCATCTTCCCAGATGGAAGTGGTCCTTACGGATACACCTTCAGAGTTACTGATGTTGCAGATACAACAACATTTACAGTTAATGCTGGTGTAACAACAATTGCTCATGCATATCTTGGTGGCGGTACTGCTAAGAAAGTTCCTGTTGTTGAAAAAGTACCAACAATTCAAACTGTTAAGTACTACCCAGATGACCACCAGGATGGAAGAATTGACTTCCAAGTTGTATCTGCTGTGGCGACGAATGAGTTTACCTTTAGAGGAAATCTAATTCCTTCTATCAGACACTATTATACTAAGGGCGGAACTGCAAGACTATCCAGACCAGTAATTAACAAGTCTCCATACATTCAGAACTGTTCCATTCTATCTTCATTGGGTGGTAATGGTATTCTTGTTGATGGTGACAAGGTAGTACCATTCAACATTCCAGGTGTACAACTACTGGCTGAAAATCCAGTAGTTGGATCAACTCCAGAATTTGGTAAGTCAATGGTTGCTGCAACCTTTACCATGATTTCCTTTGACGGTATTGGTTGGAGAACAATTAACGATGGTTATGCACAGGTTGTTTCTTGCTTCCAGATTTTCTGTCGTTATGGTTCTCTATCCCAGTCTGGTGGTTATCTATCCATCACAAACTCCGCAACAAACTTTGGTAACATTGCTCTGAGGGCAACTGGATTTAGTCCAAATTCATTCGTATTTGACAGAGGACGTGTTGCAGATACTGGTACAAGTGGTGGTTTACAGACCCTAAGAGTTATTGGTGTTGGAAGAAGTGATCAGGATCTATATGTTCTAAGATTCTTTGCTGATAATGGTACAGATAGTACAAACCTATTCAAACCACTAGTTACCGAAAGTACTTTCAACCCATCAACTGCTGTTGACATTGATACTGAAATTATAACAATTTCTGGACACCCATTTGCAGATGGCGATAGTGTTGTATATCTAGGAAATGAAAGAGCAAATCCCCCAATTGTTATTGATGGATTGGTAAACGGAAATATTTACTACGTACAATATATTAATGCAACTCAATTCAAACTATTTGAAGACGAGTCGTTCAGAAAACCCGTTGATCTCACCACAGCTCCTGTTGGAGTTAACACCTTCCAGAAGAACAACCAAGAATTTGTTGTTAATGAAATCATTGATTCTCACCAAGCATATCAAAGCGTTATTCTCGCTGGTGTGGGAAGTACAGCGGTATTCAATTCTGGCCAAGAAGTTACACAGTCAGTAACCGGTGGAGTCGCAGTTGGTTATGCTTTAACATTCAACCCAACATCCAGATCTCTTATTGTTTCTGTTGAAGAGGTTGGTGGTGTAAGAAGATACTTCTCTGCAGATGGTGGATCTGGTACTATTACTGACCATAGTGCTAATTTGATAGGAGTTGCGGTTACTGCTGTTTCAGGAATCAGTTCATACTATACAATTAACTTTAAAGTTGATTCAACAGTACCTGGAAACGTTATTCAAGGTATTGGAAGTCTACCAATCGCTTACAGATGTCACTTACACAGACCATCTATTGTTAACTCTTCTTCCCACACTTGGGAATTCTCTGGTTCTGGTACTGACTACAATGCACTACCACAAAACGGTGGTACTGGTGATGTAACAACTGAACAGGTTTCCGAACTCGGTGGTCGCGTTTATGCCTCTGGTACTAACGAACTGGGTGACTTTAAGATTGGTTCTCAGATTACTGCATACAACAGAACTGGTAATATTGTCTTTAACAACAAGGTATCCATTGGAGAACTGGATTCTATCCGACTAACTCTTTCTGGTGGTGTTGCTGTTGAAGAATTCTCAACTGATACAAACTTGGGTGATACTGAACTTGGTGGACCTCAGAATAAGAGAGTTTCTACCCAGTTGGCTGTCAGAAGTTTCCTTTCTAATAGACTGGGAACCTTCATTGATAAGACCGTATCAACCAACGCTATCCCAGGTGCAGTTGTACAACTTAACTCTGCTGGTCAGATTAACGCAGACCTCATTCCACCACAAGTTGTTACTTACACAAGAACAAACGTTGGTGCAGGTAGAACAGTTTTAGTTAACCAGATCCCAGCGAAAGATATCAAACAGGGCGATACAGTTGTTGAACCAGAAAATGCTTACGTTCTTGTAAACGACGTTGTTTCGCAATATCTAATCCTTGATACTCCAGCTAGAGATTATAACTTTGTAAATGGACAGGAAGTAACTAGTGCTCTAACTGGTACTGCGATTGGTATTGTAACTACTCCTCCAGAAGGAGTTGGAATCGGAACAACCATCAAACCATATGTTGGATATGGTTCTACTGGTTTGGTTAAGGGCGTAATGCTTAACACAACTCTAACCAATGCTGGTTCGGGATATAACTCCGCCGGAATCTACACTGGCGTCCCTGTAACCACCGTAAGTGGTGTTGGTGCTGGTGCTACTGCGACGGTCACAGTTAATGCATCAGGAAACGTCTCCCAGTTCACTCTGATTACTGGTGGTAAGGGATACGCAAATGGTGATATTGTTAACGTCGCAAATGGATTAATTGGTGGAAGAACTGGAGGTGCAGACTTCCAGGCAACTGTAGGCGATGTTGAAACTAGACTGTATCTAACTCTTACAAATAATAGTAAGTTTGTTGGAACCGCAGATCTACCAGATTATGTTGAAGATGGAGACGCAGTTGGACTTTCAACTGAGTTAAGTTCTCAGGTACTTGCAGAATTTGATCCAACTGATATCCTAACAGCGGGTAGTATTGACTTTGCAAACAGTAGAGTTGTTATTGGAGCAAATACTTTCTCTGATGGAGATCCAGTCAAGTATAGCGCACAAGGAGGAACTCCTGTAACTGGTCTTATTAACAATAATACCTATTATATTAAGAGAGTTGGAGTTACATCGGTTGAATTGCACCCAACATATGCAATCGCCTCTAAGATCAATATTACTGGTTCTGGTATTGGTACTCATGCTCTTATTAGAGACGCAGTATCATGGGCTAAGGATACCGTTGTATTTGTTGGTCACGGATTCCAGACTGCAGATCCTGTAAGAGTTTCTGGTGTTGTTCCACCAGGAATCACTACTGGAGGTTACTACTTCGTTGGTTCTGCAACAACCAACTCCTTCACACTACATAACACCCAAACTGACGCCGCTTTCTCCGCAAATGGAGTTACATTTAACCAGGTTGCGATTACCACAACTACTTCTGGCATTTGTACATTTACCAAACAGAATGTAAGATACGCGGCTACAGTAAACACATCGTCAACTGATCCAGATAACTGGTCACTACTTGCACAACAAGATATTGATGCTGCAAATATCATCAGTGGTATTGTTGCACCTTCAAGACTTGGTTCTGGTTCCGCAAACTCTGATACGGTACTTACTGGTATTTCCGCATACAGAAAGGCAGTATTCTCAGTTGGAATTGGTACAACTCAACCAATGGGTGCAACTGGATCAAGCGTTGATTTCGCTCCTGGTGGTGTTGGACTTAACACTTACTATGGAAATGTAAATCTAACTCTCAATAGAGTTCAGAGCACTCTTGATCTATATTCAACCTTGGGTGTTTCCAAATTCAAGACATCAACATTTGAAATTGGTACTGATGGTGCAGTAAGCCTTAAGAACTCTCTAACAGGAGATGTTGACGCTTCAACATTGGGCGCGAACAATGCTGCATACTACCTGAATTCTGCAAACCACACCGGAACAATTCCAATCAACAGAGGTGGTACTGGACAAACAGGTTTACCTGCCTCGGGCGCGATCCTAATTGGTAACGGTTCTGCATACAACCTAACCACCTCGCCAACTTTCGTTTCTGACGTAACTATTAACGGAACTCTAAACGTTCGTACCGCAATTGATCTTGCAGATAGTGATATCTTAAGACTCGGATCTAGTGATGATTGGGAGCTCTTCCATAATGGAACTGACAACTACATGGATCTCAATGTTGGTAATCTCTTTATTAGAGATAACACAACAACAAGATGGACCTTTACTAGAACAAGTGGAAACTTTACTGCAACTGGTACTGTAACCGCGAACTCTGATATCAGACTTAAGAGCAATGTTGAGACCATTACGGGCGCGCTTGGAATGGTTAATGCACTCAGAGGCGTTTCCTACAATAGAATAGATCTTGAAGGTGAACCACGTCAAATAGGTGTTGTTGCCCAAGAGATTGAGGAAGTAATTCCAGAAGTCGTTGTAACTGGTATTGACGGAATTAAATCTGTCGCTTATCAAAATATCGTCGCTGTCCTGATTGAAGCAATCAAGGAACAGAACAAGTCAATTGAAGACCTCAAGAAACAAGTTGAGGAACTTAAAAAGATGATGGGTTGATACCCAAAACAAAACCCCCTCTTGTGAGGGGGTTTTTTATTACTTATTTTTTTTATTGTTGATCTTCCTCTGGGGGAAGATAATTTATTGGTTGATTAAGTGGTGTAATTTGTGCAGGAACAACTCCTTGATTTAATGCATTTACATAAAGTTGTTGATTTTGTTCATTGGCTTTTACAACTTCATTTCTGAATGACTCTACAGCCGCTCCAGTCTGATTAGATTTTTGTGCAACTTCTACAGCCATCATAGGCATCCAAGCAACTGCACAATCCCAATGATCAAGTTCTTCTCCAGTATTAGGGTTTAGTCCCCTAACTTTGGTATACCAAGCGCATTTTAAACCAACACAAGGTTTTTTTATAAGAGGGCACCAGTCACCCTTTTCAATTTTTTTTGACATATCAATTAAATAATAAAGCTAATTTAATTTATATTAGAACCAAGTTCCAGATTCTTCGTATTCTTCCAAACTTGATACTGATGGAACTTCCACCCAATTTTCAAGGAAGTTCTTTCTATTAGAGTAATTTTCTAATAACATGTTATATCTTGCAGTTACATTTCCAAGATCCGATGGTGGTGCAGGCCAAGAAATTCCTCCTGGTGTTGATGCACTATCGGTGATATCTCTCAATTGAGATCTCCAAGATAACCACTGATTTTTTAATTCTGTTGCCATATTAACATCTGGAAGAGTAATCCAGTCTGTTAGAGATAATAATTCATCTCTCTTTCTTCTGGCAATAGACCAATCATTAAGATATTCTTCCGCCATCAACTTTCTTCTTCTATGTTCATCTTGAAGAATAATTGTATTTTTTTGATCAAATACATTAAGGAAGTATTCTACTGTAGATGCAAATAATTCGTCATTTTCTCTTCCATCATTAAATTCAATACTGCACTCTGTAGGAGAAACAGAATTGTCATAGGTTAGTGACCAAACTCCTTGGGAAATATATTCGGTCATATCACATTTGATTGTGACACCATTTTTTGTGATTTCCCCATCAGAGGGATATCTTCCAACAATTACTTTTAATCTCATTGTTCTGTCTCCTATTAGTTTTTGCGACCAACAACAACATCAATATATTGAACTCTTACGTCAAGAGTTGCACCACTAAGACTTCCACTAGCATTGTGGCT
>Ga0222714_10000462_pt1 | contig 46814 bp, 50 predicted proteins | sample C33_3DmetaG_FD_165048 | JGI IMG/M metagenome (GOLD analysis project Ga0222714, IMG submission 165048) | Estuarine water microbial communities from San Francisco Bay, California, United States - C33_3D | ecosystem: Environmental > Aquatic > Marine > Unclassified | place: USA: California... | reverse complement strand
ATATAGCATTACGTTCCGCATGTTCAAACCAGTAGTACTTCTCAGGTCTAACCTGACGTTCCTCAACATCATCATTGATACCACGAGGAAATGAGTTATATCCTGTAGATACAATCTCATTATCTTTCCCCACGATTACCGCACCAATCTTGGTTCTACGGTCTTTAGATTTTTCTTTTACCTGTTCGGCAATACTCAAAAAATATTCAGTCCATTTCATATCATATAATCTTCAAAAAAATTTTGAAAAAGGTTATTAGGTTTTTTTTCCAACCATCCTGTAATAATATATTTTACCTCATTAGGACCCGGTGAATTACCTCTATGTTTATGTGTCCAAAGAGCTGGAGCTATAATAAGTTTACCCTCTTCAGGTTTTATTTTTTCTTGATTGAACATGAATTCCGTATGTCCACCTTCAATACTGTTTAGATAATATATAAAAAACAACTCTCTATCTGATGTATCACCACCTTCGTTTTCATAGTGCCACGCATAATAACCTTCATTATCTACATATCTTTGCATTTGTAGATGTGGTTTATGATTACCAGTTACACCAAAAAAACTATGAGCTGTTAAGACTAAGGATTCCGTTGATGAAAAGTCTCCCGTCATAATCATATATGGATTATCTTTAATATAATCCACGACATTATGTAAAAGATTCTCCATCATATAATCATAAACATATCTCCAATTAGGGTTATCTGTGTGATTATGTATCATGAAATCGGTTGATGCTTTTACATTCTTTTTAACACCCCCACTTGTTACTCCCTCCATTAAATCAACCTCACCTTCAAACCATTCAATTATGTTTTTACATAAATCAGGCGGTAATTGATTATGGTATTCTTTTATCAAACTATCTTTCATACTAAAAATGTTCTATGTGATATAATTTAAAATCGTGGTTATTGTTCATCCTTAAAACAGGATATGGAAAATCAAATAATTCACTTTTATCAAAATATGTTATAATCTCACAACCATATTTCTGACGTAATGTTGATACTTTATTTTCTAATTTGACTATGTCGGGTACTTTACCAAGTTTGTTATCAAAAGTCGCTATTAGTAATACCTCAGAATTTTTCAAATCATTATCAAATACACCTACCATCTCATGTTCATTCCAAAATTCAATTCTCCAATTACCGAACTCGTTTGGATATGCACCCCAACTAAAAGGATGGATATCCATTTCTCCAATGTACTTGTCATCACAGAACCACTTAACAGTATATGATGTGTCACCAATTAGACTAACCTTAGCCATCGGTCCAAAAACACAATTCGCACTGTTATTCTCGTTTATGGTATAAATCATTGTATTACTTTTGATACATTATTATCTTTTTCAATTTTGATAATACCATCCGACCATTGACTTAACATTGGGTTGTGAGTTATAATCAAAATCTTATCAAAGTATGATTTAATTTTTACAAAGAATTCATATACCATTTCCAAATTATCATTTGAAATCTTACCAAACACCTCGTCAAATACAATAACGTTTGGTTTTGGTAACGAACAAACTTTACTCAAGACTGCACGAAGAGCTAAAGAAGATATTGTTCTTTCATATCCTGAACCCGATGATATCAACTTTTCTATTTGTGTTTCATTATCTATCTGTATGAACTCAACTTCATTCTTATCATTGATTCTAACTTCAAGTTTAAACTTGGCTGAATCAGATAACAATCGTTGTAGTTCAGAATTAATCACCGGCATCATTGTCTTCATAATCATCTTACTAATACCGTTCTTACCAAAGATGTCTAAATATAATTTATAAATTTTCTCTTTCTCGAACTCTTCGGCAATCTGAGTAATTTTGTTATTGTTAGATTCAATCTTTTCTTGACACTTCTCAATCTGATTGTTTAAATTCTGAACACTTAACATGTAACCTTCCTTCTCTCTTTTGAGTTCGTCCAATCTCATGTCAGCCTTCATTAAAGTTTCGTCAATCTTTTTGTTTTCCTCTAACATTGTTTGAGCCTCTTTGTACTTACGAAGTTTTTCTACCAACTCTTTCTTCTTAAGTTCTAAAGACTCCTTTTGTATTTCATACTTTTCTTTAATTAACTTATTTCTTTCGTATTCATCAAAATCTTTCTTAAGTTGGACGTATGTCTTTTCTTCTTTGTCATACGCTTCCAACATAATAACTGAATGACTTAACTCAATATTCAAATCATTGAACATTATTTTCTTTTTGTCAGTATATTCTGATTGAGCTAATACAATACCACAATATTGGCATTGTAATCCTCCATCAAAACCATCTAACTCTTCTTTAATATCTGCAATTTTTGATTGCAATGAACCTACCTTAACTTTCATCTCTGAAAGTTTTTCCTTAACCTCATCATGTTTGTCTTCATGATAATATTCTTTAGGTTCAATGACTTTTATTTCCAATAAGTCAGCTTCAGTCCTTACAATCTTTACATCAAACTCATTGATTTCAACTTCAAGATTTTGTGGTTTTAAAGTAATAAGTTCTTCATCTAATCCTGTATGTTTCTTTTGGATTAGTTCGTCTCGATAATCTTGTCCTTTCTTAATTCTTCCTTCCACATCAACTAATGACGTTTCGTGAATTTTAATATTCTCTTTATAGGTTTTTATATTCCCATTAAGTTCTTCAATCTCTTGTTTTAATGTCTCAACATTATATATGTTGGACAACATCCCTTTTGAGAATGTGGAGTATAACTCTTTTCCTGTTTCTTCTTTTAATTTAAGAGAATCTAATCCTAAGAATCTAGAAAGTACCTGACCACGAGCGGTTGGTTTTGCATCAATCAACTCTTCTAAGTTTGTCGCGGTGGTAAGGATTGTCATTAAAAAATCTTCCATTGTCCCGATGGAGTTTTTAATGAATGACTCTGTTTCTCTTCGTTGTTCACCAGTGAAGTTCTGTAAAGAACCATCCGCAAGTTTCTTAAAGAAGTCTAATTTGGTTGAAACATTGTATTCGTCCCCACTTCTTTTTAACTTACGTTCAACATTTCTTACCAAAACATAATCTTCACCGTCAATTGAAATCTCACCCTTTACACTCACCTTGTCCTTGTCTCTAAATCTATTAAAGATTTCTTCTGCCTTACTTGATTTGGTTGTGGTGTTAAAGAATAAGAACAACAAAAGGTCTACAGTCAATACTGTCTTACCGCCAAAGTTTGGTGGGTTTGACTCGACAGTACTGATACCTTTTACCTTTTCAAAATCTAAGACTTGATTGTCACCAAAAGATAGAAAGTTTGAGAATTCTATCTTTTTGATATACCATTTTTTAAATGGAGTAATTTCAGTTTTATCCGCAGAAATCTTATCTTCAACAACTTTATCCAACGCCATTATTTGGTCTTTCAAAGAATCTAATTCTCTAGTTTCCAAATATTTGGATATCAACTCTCTCTGATAGTTTTCATCCAATATATTAACCGACACATCCACAGACTGTTGCTCCTCACCCTCAGTCTTAACCTTTGTGATAACATTTACATTCTTTGATTTGTATTTGTTTTCAAAGTAAGACTTAACTCGTTTGATTCTTTCAGTTGTAAAATTTTCTGGTACATCTTCCCAAACCACCTGTATGGATGGGTTTTGAAGTTGTTCCACATTTAAATTGTGTGACATTCGTGTATAGTTTAATTCTATTGGTGGATTAAATAAATCCATTACCCCAAATTAAGGGTAGTATTATCAGAAGTGTTTTCAACTTCTTCTGTTGATGCTTCTTGTTCAGCACGGAGCTTTTCAATCTCCTTCATAATTTCTTCATTCCAGATGTTAGAAATCTTTTGTCGTTCAGCTACAACTTGTTGTTTTCTACGCTGAATTCTTTTGTTGTGGGCTTTCTGGCCGCCCCTTTTTTTAGACTTTGGCATAATTATAATTAAAGTTTTACTATGAGAAATATAATAACAAAATTGATGAATAACAAGCTAGTTAAGTTAATATTTTCAATAACTATCATATTAGCATCAATCCCATCTATTATACAAGATTTTGAACAACCTGTCAATGGGTGGACACATTATGGTTTATTATTAGTAGGAGTTTCTTATTTTTTAGAATCAATACTATGGGTTTTAGACATATGGAAGAAATAAAAGAATTTAAAAAGCAAATCAAACTGATTGAAAAGTATATCGATGAAGATTCGTTTCCATTCAGTGCGCTTGAAATTCACAAATTCAAATCCAGTATGCTAAAATACAAACTTGATAACCCTGAAGACAAACAGATAGACACACTAATCCAAATCATGGAATCTTTGGATACTGTTCACGAAAGAAAACAAAATGAAAAAATTAACCATAGACTTAACCTACTTACGGTTTGGTCTACCATTTTCTTACCCCTTTCATTTTTTACAGGTATGTGGGGTATGAATTTCGATGATGTACCTTTGATTAGTGATGACAAAGGATTTTGGATTTTTAGTTCATTGTGTATTGTTACTGTAATGAGTATGTGGGTCTATTTTAAAAGGAATAGATGGTTTTAGTTCTTTAGGTAATAGTCAATTATATTACCCAAACCACCTTCAGAAAACCCACCCATAATCATAACGTAAGCCAGGTAAATCCAACCTAAAAAGAAATGGATAATACCCCAAATTACAGAACCATTATAGTACCAACTAACAAACAATGCTATTATTCTAAACAACAAACGGTAATCTGTTGGAAACAAATGTTGTTTTGCAATACTTTTTAATTCTTCTTCGTTATTCATTATTTCTTTTCGAACCATTCAACAATCGCATTGATTGCCCATACACCTCCTGACGCTAACATACCGTCAAAGAATACTCCAAGTGCTGGATGGACACCCATGTAATTTACGAAGGGTGACCACATAAAACTCATTGTAAATCCAACCCACGTTGAAGTACACATCATACAAGATATAAGTCCTGATATAAACTTACCTATACTTAAACCAAAAGGTGCTAAAGGATTATTTCCCCACCTATGTATAGATTCTCTAAATCCTTCAAAAATACTTCCGTAAACTATTATTTGGCTCATTCCGTAAGCCGCTATTAACCATGCTAAAAGTGTTGTCATCATTTGTATAAATTATCTCCTAAATTTGATGAGGTTGTTATTTTTCCTTTTTGCGGACCAACCATCGACTTTAATTCTACGATATTATTTTCTAATAGTAAAATGTTTTCTTTTTTTTCTCTAAGTTCTGATTGAAGTTTTTGGATAGTTTCTTGTAACATTTTAGCCTTATCCATATCTTTTGTTATTGTCTTTTCAATAATCTTTTCAACTTCAACCTCCTTAATAATTTCTACAGGTATTTCTTTTATTACCTCAACCTCCTTAATAATCTCTTTAGGTTTTTTCTCCAAAAGAACTTCCAATTCAGATATTTTCCTCTCCAATTCACTCTTCTCATTTTTATTTTCATCTATTTTTCGTATATATTCGGATATTTGCGTATCATATTCCTCTTTTTCTTTTTGGAAAATATTTTCCATTTTTTTTGTCTTTGTGGAAAATTCTCGTAACTCTTCAGTTAATTCCTTATTCTTAGTGGAAAATTTTTCTTTTTCTTTTTCTACTTTGGTATTCTTTGATGTGAGTTCTTTCTTTTCCTTTTCTAACTGACTCATTTTTTTAGACAGTTCATTCACCTGTTCATCATCAGTAATGTAAACTTCCTTTTCAACTATAACTTCAATAGGTACTTCAACCTCTTTAGTTATAGTCTTTGGTTTCTTCTTAAGGTCTTTTTCCAACTGTTGTATTTTTAACAACAGTTCATCTATCTTTTTGGTGTTTTCAACCTTAACAACTTTTTCAACTTCTTTGATTACTTCTTTTTCAACAATCTTTTCTACTTCTACCTCAACCTCTTTTATAACCTCAACCTCCACAATCTTTTCAATAGGAACTTTTTTGGTTACAATTTTTTCTACCGGAACTTCCTTAATAACTTCAACCTCCACAATCTTTTCAACAGGAACCTCAACTTCTTTTATAACTTCGACAATCTTCTCAACAGGTACTTTAACCTCTTTAATAATTTCTTTTTCTATAATCTGTGGTGCTGATGTGTTCAATAGACCATTTTTTTCTATTGAGTACCCCTTTATAAAACATTCTTTGAAGAACTTCTCGGTATCTTCAATTTCATTTAGTTTACAAAACTGGTCTATATCTTTCCAGAGTTTGTTATCTAAATCAATTATTTGTGAGTTTTTCGATGCCATGTTCCAAGTCAGTTATATCGGTAATCTTGAATTTAAGGAACGGACGATAGTTAACCAAATCTACCGTTTCGTACTTATCCTCATCTATAGTATAAATACCGTAACCATGTTTATTGATACTTTCACCAAAGTTCTGTTGGATAGTTGAACCAATCATATAAGCCTTCTTTCCACCAGGAATGTCAAAAATTTGTCGTTTATGTATGTCACCACACAAAACCAAGTCACAACCCTTAAACCTATCAGTATCGTAACCTTCATCAAACTTATAACCAATATCTGTACTTAAACCTTGCACAGGACCATGAAATAACCCTATTTTGATGTTGTCAGATTTTTCAATCGTTGGTGGTATATTATGATTAGTCAAAGAGTAAACAACCCAATCAATATTTTCATCAGTGTAAACACCTGAGTCTTTGTAATAAACAATATTTGGATTTTCTAGTGAATTAATGACGGGCGATAATGCATCCACTCTCGACAGGTTATTCTCTAAGAAATCATGGTTACCAATTATCAAAACCGTTTTTGTAATATTAGCACACTCAGTTAAAATCCAAGCAACAAATTCAATAAGTTCAGGTGTCATTTGATTTTTACTATGAACCAAATCACCCGTAAACACAATACGGTCAGGTTTTATTTCTTTAAATTGTTCTAACATATCCATTAAGATATCACGATACAAATCGTGGTCCTTGAATAATCGAATATGTAAATCTGAAAAGTGTACTAATTTATTTATCATCTTATTTTTTTATGGTTCATATGAGAATTTTTTAAAATCTTTCTTAAAGATTTTATATATTTTATTTTTATGTTTTAAATTAAGTATATCAATAAATTGTTGATTATTCTTATTAATATAAGGAAAATTATCAATTGATAAATTAAATTTATCTTTAATCATTTCTAAATCTTGATTTAATCTTTCCAATCTTAAAACCATATCAATTTTAAATTTGTCATCAACAATACAAAATTCATAACATGGTCTTATTAAATTTGATACTTTATCAATGTTATTTATGTAATCGTCAAAATCTAATGTTTTATTTCTAACCGATTCAAAAAAATTATAAAAAGATAAAACTCGACTATATGGGTGTCTAACTATTGTTATATTAAAACAGTCTTTATACCCTATGTTCCACAATTTATCCAAAGGCTGATGTAAAGAATACTTATATGACAAATTATTTTTTTTGAAAAATTCAATCATACTTTTACCTCCAGTTTTTGGTATATGTATAAATCCGATTTCTTTATTTATTAAATTCATTTTTATTCTTTAATCTATAATATTTTTGAATTTTTAATGCTAATATTTTACCTAATGTTGATGATAAAACATAAACAATCATCATATTATAATCAAGTTTGATAACTGCAGATACACCAATTGCCGTTGAGAACAACCATACTATACTTAAAAGAATACCTATTATTATTGTGTTTTTCATATCTTCATCATATGAAAATTTAATCTCAAGTATCTTAAGAAGATTAAAACTTATCTGTATTAAAGCCAATAAAAAATATTCCATCATAAACAACTAAGATATCTTTCACCCCTATCACACAAAAAAGTGACTACCACACCCTCAGGATTATTTTCCTCAATCCATCTTTCAGATGCCAAAATATTAGCACCGGCCGATATACCAACAAAAATACCTTTTTCTTTTGCTAATTGTCTGGCACGTTCTTTAGCATCTTCTGTTGAAACAGTCATGACTTTATCAACTTTTTTTAGGTCTACCAAAAATTTAGAACCGTCACCAATACCTTGTATTCCATGTATGCCGGGTTCTCCACCACTCATAACAGGAGATTCTTCAGGTTCAACAGCAATTATTTGCATACTTGGTACCACTTCTTTTACTTTTAAACCTGCACCCATTAAAGTACCACCTGTTCCTGTACCACTCACAAAAGCTTGGACATAAAGTTTCATTTCTGCCACCATCTGTTTTATTATTTCAACCGCAGTAGTCTCTTGGTGAGATTTAATATTTAAAGGATTTGCAAATTGATTACAGTTAAACCAACCGTTCTTTTCTGCCAACTCATTACGTAAACGAATTGCCTCATCAAAGTTACCAGCCTCAACCTCAATTAATTCTGCACCATACAACCTAAGCATCTGTTTTCTTTCTTCAGACATATTAGAAGGCATTACAATCTTACAATTGTATCCTCTCTCAGCTGCCAACCATGCGAATGAAATACCCATGTTACCTGAAGTTGCCTCAATTATGGTATCACCCTTTTTTAATATCCCATTTTTTTCAGCATCATCAATTATGTAACTAGCCGGACGGTCTTTTATTGAACCAGTCGGATTAAGAAGTTCAGCCTTAGCATATAACTTATCTGAAATTTTAATTAACGCAGTATTTCCTATATTTTTTGATAATTTCATTGGTCTTATTTTATTTCAGTATTTATGTTTGACGTATTTCCACTCGCATTCCACATCTCATCCCAAAAAATAAACTCTTCTTTACTCATCTTTAAATGGATTAAAATCATCATTAACGTGAGAACACTTATCACACGCGTATGTTTCTAAAGGTACAACCTCATCTTGAGCAGAACCAGTTAATAATCTACTGATTCTCTTCATAACCGTAACTTTTTTAAAAAATGAATTACCACATTCCTCACATTGGATTGTCGGTTGTTCACTAAAATTTATGTTTAATTTTGTTCCGTCCATATTACTTTACGTATTTTTTTATATCTAAATTAAAGATAGTGTCTATCACCTTTTTAGGTACTCGATACTCTTCAAACTCTGAATTATCACCCAAAAGTACAATAATACAACCCATTAGTTTTAAGTCTTCATATTTTGTACCTTCTAACATTTTCAATAAAAGTCTCCCATATAATGGAAGTTGTAAATAGTAATGACCTAACGCATTGTTAGGGTAATCCTCAAAAGGTTCATACATTGGTTTAGTAAAATCATTAACTTGGAAATTTTTTGCCTTATTTGTTTTCCAATCTGTAATCACCATACCAAAACCTGTTTTTTCTTTATTCATTATCAACCAAACTTTGTCTGGTTGTCCTGTGTATCCAAGTTCAGGATGACCTAAAACCATTTCAGTATCTAATAGAACCGCGCCTCTTTCCTTCATTAGTTTAAGGAATTTCTCACCTGCTTTAATCATACTATTACTTTTGATTTCCTGCTCTAAGTCACACTCAAAAATAGGTTCCCTTACTTCTTTATAGTCACCATTTATTTCTATGGTCTTCTTTTCTAAAAGGTAGTGAGTTCTTGACCCCATATTGGTTGCATAACTACCAGCTGCTGACCACTCATCAAGTAGTCTTTGCATTTCTATCACATCACCTTTAGCCTTTTTATATGCAATATCATCAGCAGCAAATGGTTCATAAAATTTCTTTATTACTTTTGATACTGATGGAAAATTAGACCTAACTTTCCCATTTAAGTCCTTCATATAATATATGTGGTCTTCTTCAATGAATCTTAAATTTAATTCATTTTTCTTTTCTTCTACGACATCACGTATTTCTTTAGCAATTTCTTCTAGTCTCATTGTTTTTCTAATTCTACATAATATTCAGGGAGAATCTCACCACGTAAGTCCCCCAAGTCTTTATCTTTTGGTAATCTTATAATATCTATTTTTTTGTAAAGTCTACCTCCACTTAGTTTCTCATATATCTTAATCGCATCGTACCATGCATCACCATCTAAACATATTTTAATTCTACCCTGAGCCTTTTCATAAAGAGTTTCCCATAAAAGGTCTGATACGAACTTACCCAATAAAGGTATTGAGTTAGGAACAAAGAATCCATCAAACACACCTTCAACCAAATAAATGTCATTATCCCAATTTATTCTACTCTCATTAAAAATTAACAATTCTTTTGGCGCTTGTGGATTTTTATATTTAAACTTCTCTCTTGGGTACCAGCTACGCGCAACAAAGTAATTTAACTCACCTCTTAAATCATAGGAAGGTACTATAATTCTTCCTGCAAACTCACCAGTCTCGGCAAACCCAATATCATACTTTTGAATAATCTCTTCAGTAATACCTCTTTTTTTAAGGTAGTTAAAAGCCTCTCTCCTTTTCATATGTGCCGGGTGTACATCTTCAAACCTTTGATATTCTTTTGGAAGAACTAATTTTTTATATTGTTTTTCTTCTCTGTCAAACTCATCAGGACGAATTAAATCATAATATTCACGGTCTTTCTTACCCCCAAAACGGTCAATAAGATATCCTAAGTGCCCTTTAGTGTTATGAGTTTCGGCACACGCCCAACACTTGAATACGTGTTGGTCGTAGTTGATTTCAAGGTTTCCTTTCCCGTCACCTTTTTCTAAACCTTTAATTTCATGAGAACATACCGGACAGTCAAAAGAAATCTGCCCTCGACCATGATTGTGGTTTCGAGGTTCTCCAAAAATGTTTTCTAATATGTCCACTACTAGTGACTCATCTTCCATATCAGAAAAGATAATAAAATAAATGGATTAATCAATTACCAAAGACCTTCTTGTTTCATATATCCTTGAACACAGGTATATGAGTCAGCTTGGTCGTAACATTCTTTCTTAAGTGTATTGTTTCTGGTGTATAACCAAATAATCTGTGGTTCGGCTTCAGCCACTTTTTTCCAAATGAGTTCTTTCTTGTCAATATCTTTTGGAAGTCCTCCGAATAACACCTTCTTACCCTTATCGTTTTCCTGCACTAAATCAGGCCAAGCATATTTTCTAGAGTTGTATGTTGATATAAAACTTGGGACAACACCTAATATATCATAGATAGATTTTGTAATCATAGAATTGTATCTCAACAACGTACCAACAGTCCAAACATTATTTGAATTCAATAATGGTTCCTCAATGATAACTTTAGTTATACCTAAATTTTTATAATTTGCTAATTTTTCCTCAAAGACATCTACTTTAGCTAATAACTCCTCAATTTTATTTTCAGGTTGTGGTTTAATTACAGGTGAAAAGTGTGTAAGTTCTAAAAGTTTTTGTGTCTGTATATCAAATAAAGACCATCCAATTGTTTTTGTTGAAATGTCTAACCCCAACACCTTTGGGGAGTTTTTCAAATCCGTTCTTGCTGACATATATTAAAAATCTAACTTTATCGGGTACTGTTGAACACCTTGTCTTTTCTCAGGTGACTGTACTTTAGATATAATCATAAGATTTTTGTCAGAATCGTAAAGTCCAACTTCTGTAATATATGGTGCATTACCCGTCCAAGTTGGATTTGATGAATCTAAAAATTGAGTTTGTCCTAAATTACACTTGTAATTCATCACATAAATTGTGGCTTGAATATCAGACTTGATATTACCATTAAAATAAAAATCATCACCAAAATTATAAGTAACCCCAGATTGATTTAATGTAGGTAGACTAATATAATCACTTAAATCATATAATGTCCCACTCGCACCATCATATAAACTTTTTGTTAGTTGGAAAGTATTGCCTGTTAATGTTGACGGTAAAATGTACCCACCAACGGTTGATGCGGAATATTGTGACTCCATATCAATAACCCTCCAAAGAGTTGGGTCAGGTGTTCCTGAACTTGAAGTTTTTTGTGCTAAAACCATGAACTCATCAGCAGTAAAACCTGTAAGTGTTTCACTATCACTTAAGAATGGAAACTCATTTCCAAATCTTATTGTGATATCTTGTGTGGTATCAGTACACCCACTAGTTGGTCCATTAATCTTAGAATAGTAATTACAATGTAATGATTCGGTAAATGATGAAAAATTAAATCTATATGTTATCCACATAGTTTCAGTCTCGGCACTTAAAACACCATCATTAGTAGTTCCAAGACCATTAAAAGTATTCGGACTAATAAGACCTAATTTAGGTGCTGGAAGTGTCCAGTTTCTATTTGATTTACCGTTTAAAGCAGCAACCAATTCATCATCATCAATTGTTATTAATTTTAAATCTGGCCACACTTTACCTACTCTATTTGGATAACCATTAGTATTTTCGTGTGTATCCCATAAATGGAAATATCTAATACCAGGTGAATTCATGTCTTCATTCCTAGTTGACTGAACATAATTAACTTGTAATAAATTTTGGCTTGTGAATCCTGTTGGGTCTATATAAAATTCTTCACCAATTGTTGCATTAGAATTTTTGTGCCACATAAGCCAAGGTATTGATAATCTAAAATTAGCGGCTTGACCCGTAGCAAATGGATTTGTTGAATCATAACTTTCTGTTGCAAATTTTTCACCGTAAAAATTATCAATTGATTGGTTGGTATAATGAACCACCGCAATCGCTTTTTGATTGGATGGTGATAAATTAATTCTTTCACTAAATGAATTATAATAGAAAGTACCATCACTATCTGTTTGACCATTATCTGAATTGTATCCCAAATATTCTTTAGTACCTGTATAACCTGTGGAGCCGAAAGAATTATAATCTTGGTGTGTTGAATCATTTAAACCAGCCGGTGATTCAGTCCACGGCGAATTCATATTCCAAACTTTAACATCTGATTCTGCAATATCACAATTACTTTCAAAATCAAACGCATCTTGATTCCAATAATATGACGGAGTATTTGTATCATAGATTTGAGTCATTGTAGATGGATAAAAAATACACCTAGCATTACCGTTAAGATTAGTAAAATCTGGTGTGGACCTATCAACCCTAACAGTAACACTACCAGTATTTCCTGATGTGTCACCAGTGATACCAACTACCTTATATGTTAATACTACCGAAGTAGCAGAAATAGATTGAATTTCAGTTCCATAATAAATTGTAAGTGTATCACCTGACTGAGTTTGACCAGTATTAGTCGAATCAATAACACTTGCATCTAATACAATAATATCACCACCATCTGATGTTGAAACATCTAAAACAAAGTTTGGATTTATTGTGTAGGCTGACGATGTTTGGGCGCTATATGTTGAACTATATCCTGTTGTACCACTAAATAATCCTCTTGGGGCTGCAGAATTATATATATTATCATAATATGATTCTTTAACAGGAATTCCATATGTACTACCCGATGTTGAATCAACAAACAATGGGTATTTAATATTCATTTTATTTTTTTGTGGTATTGGTGTGCCATTTTGTGCATTATCTTCTGACATTAAAACGTGGAAACCATTAAACACAGTATTATCAAAGCAATTATAACAAACCTCACTATCACCGACTTGGAAATATGATATATTGAACATTCCTTCTGACATTTTCTTTCTTCCTAAGTCAGTCAGTTTGGTTGTTATTAACGCCGCAGTATCTTTGATTATATAACCCATATGATATAAATATTCTTTTATCTATTTTTAATTTTAAGTTTGAGCACCATAAACATCATTTCTAAGTGATGTTCCTGCAGTTTTACCTGGTAATACATCACAAACATTATTTGCAATACTATAATTTTCAGTATATTGATAAAATCCATGATAACCCCTCAACACACATGAGTTACTTACACTCGGACACGTTATGTCACTAACAACAACACCCGACACATATCCACTACCGGTAACTGTAACTCTCCATCTCTGTATCAATGTAGAACGCGTTTCAAAACTTGAGCCTCCACATCCTGAACGGAAGATTGTTGCCGTTGTATAAGTCTCTGTTGGTCCTGTTACAGAAACATTTCCTACAGTATTAATAGTAACACCTGTACTTATTGTCGGATTTGTACCTTCACTTGACAATTTTTCAAATTCATGTTGCAATACTAAATCATATGTCATAGTTTTAGGTGAACTAATACTTGGATTTGTATCATTCTTGAATCCCCATTCATATTTTTGTCTATAATTTGGATTGTAGATTGTTGGTGTGTAATAACTACTACCCGTCATTACTACTTTATTAGTGTATGTAACTGATGTAGTTTGATTAGTTAAAGTATAAGTAGTTGTGGTGATTGTACCTAAAGAGTCCTTAACAAATACAGTTCCACTACCAGCATTTAAGTTATTAAAGATAGATGAATTTTGATATGTTATACCATCTAACGAATATTGATATGTTGGTGTACCACCATTTGTTAATACTATTATCTCACCATCACCAGAACCCGCACAAGTTGGATTACTTAACCTTAATGAAACTTGAATTGGTGTTGTAGTACATAAACCAGATACTGCAGTCCATGTTTCACTAGAGCCTAAAGACAACCAAGTACCTGTTGGTGGTGGTCCTGAACTAGTAACACTTTGTAAGATACCACCTGTCCATCCACTCATTAGCCATGATGAATTTGTGGTTACATAAACCATTTTGTAATTTGTAGAACCTGTTTCTTCCCACACCGGATATCCATTATAAACGGTAGAACCTGACTCAAATGTATATTGAGTATATGGAGATGAATTTTTAGTTAAACATATATATTGTGGATATACAGGTATTGGTGTTGGCTCAGGTAAACATGTATCACAGTCATTATATGGTCCCCCTTTTATTGTTGCAAAACTATCAACATATGTTTCACTTGACCACAGTGTCGTACCACTACTAGTCCAACATCCAGACCTACCATCTAATTCATATATTAAACCGGCAGTAAATATGCTCGGTTCTTGAGCCTTATAATACACATAAGTCCCACTATTTGAACAATCTTCAAATTTATCCAAACTAAACGAGTCATACCCAACTGTACATGTTGTTGTGGCACTATAATCCCCATAATAGTCAACTATAGTTGCAGTGTAATCACCAGGACTTAGATTTATTAAACTCTGTCCCTGTCCACCATTTGACCATGTAACATTATAGGGTGAGCTGCCACCTGTAATATTGAGATATATTGAACCATTTGTATTTACTGGCGTACTAGCGTTAGTACTATCACAAACCACACCCAAAGGTAATATGGTTACAATTTCACACGTATTTCCACTTAAATTTGCCATTAGAATGTATTACATATTACACAACCATTATTATCAATGATTCTTATTGTATAACTACTTAAACTTTCAAAACTTGATGGTAATGTAAAGTCATATGTTAAGTCACCGGTGGTTATTGTATCAATATATTGACAACTACTATTAGTACAATCAATACATACCCACACATCGTATGGTGATGCTCCTGTTATTGCCGTTATACTTACTGTTTTTGCCATTTTATTTTTAATTTAAAGAACAGTCACATTGATTATAAACATCTATTATTGATGTTGCTGTTGCATTACCCGTTGTTTGTGCAATTACTTTCCAACAACCAACATAACTACTACCCGAAAGTCTAACGTATTGACCAACTATAGGTGTAGTAACATTTGATGGTTTACTTACATAAATTGCAATACCAGTATTCTGACAATTTGTTGTCTGTTTTATCACTTGATAAATATATGTTGGCGGTGTAGAACAAGCCGTACACGTATCATAAATTGTTGAAGGTGTTGAAGTAATCGCATTTATATTAACCGATTGAACACCTACAGGTACTATATAGTTTGTATAAGAACCTAAATAAGTATAACATGAACCACTTATATTAACAACTCTACCTGTTTGTAAAGTACCAGGTGAAACTGTTTGTATTATTACTTTATTTTGAGTACATGACGAGAACACAAACTTTGTTGTTAAAGCAACCGTAGGTAATGGTGTTGCACTTTGTGTTATAGTCGGTGTTGGTGTTACTGTCATTGTAGGTGTAGGTGTCGGAGTTAATGAACAACTTGAACAATCTCCTCCATACACATCAACAATATCACCTATATATGCCGAAACTGAACCGTTAACATCTCTCTGATATGTTAAACATCTTAATGAAGTGTTTAAATACGCTTGGAAAGTGGTTCCTGTTGAAACTGCACTTCCTCCGTACATCAAATTACCTGAAACATAATACAATAATCCACTATCACAATCTCTTAATTCTTTGACATCATAACAAATAAAATCACCACTATCAATAACATAATTAACAGTTCCACCTGTATTTACTGACCTAACAAATGTTGGTGTAGGCGTAGGTGTACTTGATGGTGTTGGTGTCGGGCTGCTTTCAATTATTGTTATATCTGCTGCAACACCATAACAAATCGTATTTGTTTCAGTAGGAGTAACTGTAGGTGTTGGTGTTGATGTTGCCGTTGGTGTAGGTGTAACTTCAGTTACAACATTACAATAAAAATCCGCACTGAAAGTTAGTCCACTACATGGATTTGGTGTTGGTGTATTATCACACGTTCCACTATATATAATAGTTGGGTCAAAATCAGGACAATCGTCATCACAGAAAGGTGATAAAGGACCCATAGCGATACAATCACCCACATAAGAATCACTTAAACACCAATTAGTATCCTGTGTACTACCAGATTTATAAAAAATATATCCAGGAATTGTACCACCAGTCCATGATGGTTTTCCGTTATGTTGTTGATAATAAGAGTAAGTTCCATTATAACCTGTATAAGCCTCAATATTAATTTGGACACAGTATTCTCCAGCACATGGTGAAACAGGTGAACTTGTCGCAGATGGTGTTGGCGTTGGGTAAGCAGTTACCGATGGTGTTGGTGTCGGCGTATTGGTTGGCGTAGTTGTTGGTGTTGGAGAAGGACATACAGGACTACACAATTCAGGATAAATTGTGACACCCGCTGATGGGTAACTAGAATCAACACATATTGAAATTCCCAATCCACTACCAGATTGGGTATTACCACAACAATCAGTATATGACCAACTAGCACTTGAAGTTACACCTGAAAAACAAGCATTACTTGTAGCTGTAGGTGTATTAGTCGGAGTAGCCATCGCCGTATTAGATGGAGTAACCGTTGCTGTGTTAGTTGGAGTATTGGTAGGAGTAACCGTTGCAGTGTTAGTTGGAGTAACAGGTGGTGATGTAGGTGGCGTTGCTGAAGGTGTTGGTGTTACACTCGCAGTACCTGAAGGTGTATTACTAGGAGTAACCGTTGCAGTGTTAGTTGGAGTAACAGGCGGTGATGTAGGTGGCGTTGCTGAAGGTGTTGGTGTTACATTTGCAGTACTTGTTGGAGTACTAGTTTGAGTAGCATTAGGTGTACCCGAAGGTGTTGGTGTAAGTGTAAGACTAGGTGTGTCTGAAGGTGTTGGTGTAGGCGTTGGAGTTAATGAACTAGTTGGACTTACCTTAGGTGTTAATGTTAATGTATATGTTGGAGTGGGAGTTACCGTTGAGGTAACAGTTTGAGTTAGTGTTGGTGAATTAGTAGGTGTTAATGTAGGAGTTGGTGAATTAGTAGGTGTTAATGTAGGAGTTGGTGAATTAGTCTGTGTTAATGTAGGAGTTACTGTTGAAGTAACAGTTTGAGTTAGTGTTGGTGAATTAGTAGGTGTTAACGTAGGTGTTGGTGAGTTAGTAGGAGTTAACGTAGGTGTTATTGTTGGTGTAATTGTTGGAGTTGGTGTAGGTGTTGGTGTAGGCCCAGCCTCACAACAATTATCAGTATTAGTAAAAGTACTCTCAGCCGGTTGTTGAACATCATTTTGATAAAAATAAATGGCGGTATTAGCTTGATTTCCATCGGAAATACAAATAGCATCACTATATATACCATCAACAGTATATTTTACTATTTGAACTCCACCACCACATATATCGTACCTAACATAAACGGTATTATCGTCATATGTTGAGTTACCAGTCGAATTGTTTAAGTCATTTATATTAATATCTAAATCTTGATAATAACATTCACATGGAGGCGTCGATGATGGTGTCGGTGTTGGTGGACATGGGTCTTCACCTAAACAACTATCACAAGCCTCATATTCTACAGGGTTTGAACTTGAGTAAGCTGCAGACCATCCACACCTAGTCCCTGTACCTGTTGGAGTAACCGCAGTAGTACAACCCGTAAAACAATCCGCAGTAATATAATATGATTTACCAACAACAGGATAAACAAAAGTACCATTATTACCCGTATATCCTGTTAATATTATTTTTGTACTATCACAACATGATTCAAACTCATATTCCACAGTTGGTCCTGGTGAAAATCCAAAACTATATACATCTAAATCTGACCATATTCCTTGAGAGCCTGATTCACTTATAAATGAAACAGAAAAAGTTGTAAAAGTAGCACCTGTAATAATATTTGTAACATTATAATCCGCATCTACATATCCCCCAACAGAACTTTGTACAGTTAAAGGTAGTGTAGTACCTTCACCGTCTATATAATTTTTAAACGATATAAATAAATCTTCATTTAAAACACTATCATAATCGGTATTATAAACCCTAAAAGTAGTTACACCACTAGTAGAACCTGTTGATGAACCAGCATCGAATCGACCAGTTAGGTTATACCCATTGTATTGATAAAGATAATTACGTGTAATCATTTACGAAGATTAATTAATATATAAATAATCAAAAGATTAGTTTTTTATGATTCTTTCCTAAGTTTTCCGTCATAATGTTCAAATCTGTCATGTTCAGTTGGACTTAATAAAAGAATTGCTGGATTTATTTCATTTTTTATAGTTTTTTGGAAAATGTATGACATCCATGTCTGTTCAAAAGGACGCGCCCATTTATCGGTTAAAAACATTTTTCTATTACCAATTTTAGAGACTACCTGAGGCCAATTACAATAATATATCTCACCAGAAGCAAATGGAATACCGTTATGTACATTTATGTTTTTAAAAATGGTTTTAGGAGCATTAGGGTCTAATCCCATTTTTGGCAATCTAGGATTATTAGGCCAATGTTCTTCTCTAAAATTTTGAGGAACATTATACCAAGCCCATTGGGTTCTATTGTCACCATAAAACTCAGTGAACGACAATTTTAAAAAATCAAAATTATTATTATTGATAATTTGTAAAACACTTAAATATAAATTTTTAACATACCTATTAAATCCATTCTTACAAACTTCACCTTCATGTGGGTAAAAAAACATATCGTCTTCAAAGAAGAAATAAAAATCAAAGTCTTTTTCTTCCGCATGTTCCGCAATAAATTGTCTACCACCACAAATACCTAAGTTATCCTTTTTTATATGTTCAAAATCATATAAATCACACAATCTTTTATATTCATCAGTTGTACTTAAATCGGATGAATTATCTAATAAAAATTTCTTTGGTTTATCTAAAAAGTTAACATCATACTGTTTAAAACTTTGAATTAATGTTTCAAATTGTTTAGGACTATTAAATGTTATAACATATAATGCACTATTTTTAATATCAAGTTCCATCTCTTCTTTAACTTCGGTTAATTTTACTTGTTTTTTATTTTTTACATCTTCAAAAAATTTGTTAATTAACCCATTGGATTCTATCAGGTAATACTCATACATTTTAGGGTACTTATAAAGTAAAATAGTAAATAAAGACTCTTCGGTACCCATAAACCCATCAATTAATGTGTTTCTCATTAATCCGTAATATTGAGTATTAAAATTACCTATTAATTCTTTTGGACCTCCAAAAAATCCACCTCTTGCAACCTTATCTATTTTTGCGTTAGATAAACGACACATTTCAGAATATTCAAAACCATGTATTTCGTTTTTAGCCTCGTAAGGAAAACATATAAAAGTAATTTTATCTAAACTGTGTTCAATTTTTTCTAAAACCTTATCGTGAGTAAAGTATCCTGGATGTACAGTATTTGTTATACCGGCATCTAACCAATATAAGTGACTAGAATTAAATTTATCCATGAGTTTTGCGTCATGTAATAAAAAAACTTTAGACATCACTAAAGGATTATAATATTCTAATTTAGATTGAGTAGACTCTCTTAACCAACCTGCCAAGTTTTTCCAATTGTCATTATTACGAATGTTTTGTATGTGGTCAAAGTGTTCATTTTTAAACCATTCAACACCCCTTTCAATAAACTGTGTGTTTTCTTGAGTCCTTCTTTCAAATACAAATTCTTTTAGTTCTTTATCACCAAATATTATCATGTTATTCGGCATTTTTAGTAATTGGTCAAACTTATTTAAGTAATGCTCATAACTTCTTGACCACCCTTGTTCGAGCTCATCCCTTTTAATATTCCAAAGACCAGTAACTATAGTAATATTACTCATATTAAAAATTTAATTTTTCTTTGATGTTTTTATTTTTTATGTTTTCACAACTACCAAAATTCTTATAGAGTGGTGGAATATTCATTTGAGTTCTATTATCCCAATTATATGACTGAATGTAAAAATTATTATAGTTTCCTCCTGATACATCAGAGTAATAACTTTTTTGAAGACATAATGGTAAAATTGGACAGTAAGACTTAAATTTTGGTATTACGTTTCTCCATATGTAAGTATCAATAGCATAAAAGTATCTACCGTTTGGCATTGTTGTTCCAGTAATTGTTCTTATTGTATCAAAAACTTTTTTATTATATAATATACAATTTGTAGCATATATACCTTTATCCGCTGGGTCGTCACTAATTATTGTTAAATCATTCAAATATGGATGAGTGTGACTTTTAGATATTTTTCTGTTAAGTGTTGGTGAAAAATTTATATAATCAAAATCAAAATTAGTCGATTCTATTTTTTTAATTAAGTCATGTGCATATGGCATAAAATAACAATCATCTTCAATAACCATAATATCATCATACCCCCTCTCCTCAGCAATATCAAAAATTGCCAAATGTGAGTGTGTACATCCCACGTGACTATCTAAATCAATCCCTTCAAAAACCTCGTAGTCCCAACCCATATATTCCATTTCTTTTTTAATGGATTCTAGTCTTTCAGGTCTTTTTTTTAAATTAATTATAAATTTTGGAATTTCGTCTAATTTCACTTTCAAAAAAATTACAATAAAAAGGTTTATGTTCATTATGGAATACTTCCCTATACTTCTCGTCACCTTTTACATAATCAGGACTTTCTTCATGTCTCCATGTAGTAAAATCATCATAGACACAAGTTTCTTTTTTTTCTGAAAAAACAATCTCCATTATAATTTCTTCAGAGTATAAAACACCATCTGTTAGAATTGTATCTATTTTATTATTACACCCATCTATGAATTCATTCAATCTATTACTTTCACCCCCAAAAAAACCACCAATAGGGTGATATCTATTTTGATAGTTACTTTCAAAATACTTTTCATTTGGTTTTCCATGCGCGTAATACCTATGTCTGTCTCCACAAATAAAGTATGTTTTGTCATTAACCCTTTGTTTTAGTTGATTAAAAAAATCATCACTAAAAACATTTTTAGCATCGTTAAAATCACGAACATATTTTGAAGGGAACAAATGGTCACATATTAAACCTGCATCTATCCACCACAAATAGTCATCTTCATTAATGTGGTTCTTTAACCATTGTAATTTACCGTATTGTATGTGCAAACATCTATCACCCAAGTATCCGATTTGTTCTTTTAATGCCAATATTCTGTCACTAAATGTTTGTTCTGATAAATCAAAAGGTATCAATTCATATCTACTAAACTCTTCTTCGGTTAATTTATTGGTTAATACTTCAGTAACCTTTTCTATGTCTTCAGGTTTTATATATATCTTTTTTTGTTGGGTATTCCCCCCTAACGCCGCCAATCCTAAATAATATCTAGCTTTAAAGTAGGTGTGTCTACCCCCATATGGTGTGTTAAACAAATCCGTAAAAATTCCACTAATTATCATAATTTATTTTTTAAAATATCATATAATTTTATGTCAACTTGATTTTTCTCAGTAACAAAATCTATAAGTTTTTGAGGTGCATTGTAGTAAATCCCATGTTTCTTTTTATTATTATTATCTTCCGGTTTACCGTGTTTTGCTTTAATATTTTTACTCATGTCAATTGTTATATTTAAATCATTAAATGATTTTTGTAATCCATCATTAAAGTTATCAAAAAATGAAATTTTAATTTTTCCAGAGTTTTCTAATGCCAAATCTAAATTTTCACTTTCATATAAATCAGTGTACTTACCACCCGATAAAACACGAGTCATACAATTTTTTAGATATAAATTTTCATGTAATAGTAACCCTTTAGTCGGGTATTCTTTTGTTAAGATTTCATAAATCCAATCCCAATATTCGTCTGAAAATTTTTCATATTCCGTAGTATAAGAACCAAACTTTACAATATTACCTTTTAATATATTACAAAACTGTGCTATGTTTGAAATGGTTCTTTCTATTGGTTCTCGTAAAACTGTTAGATATTGGAAATTGTATTCGGGAAATAATTCACCTAAACCATAAGTTGTGTGTCCAAATAAAATTTTGGACTGTTGGAAGTGTGGACTATTTTTAAAATCTTCCACTAATGTTGGATTTCTGAAAATTCCTTCAATTAGGCAATGATTCCCATTTTTTCTTTGAGTTGAATTTTCATCGTGGATAAACCTAGAGTCATCAACTCCGAAAAAAGATAAAAAATAATTTCTTCTTATTTTTTTAAATTCATCATAAAAAAAATATTCCATCGCACCACCACCCGTTTTTGGTGTATGCAAAAAGACAACTTTATTCTCTTCTTTTATCATAAATTACCGGTAATTCTTTCACCCCACCCTTTTGATTCAGAGTGTGGCCATACTACCCAATATGCAGGTTTATTTGTGGTGTTGAATTCCCTCCATATTTTACAATAACCATCTGGGTCTCCTTTTAATCTTCTTATTTCGTCTTTATCTGCATCTTTTCTGAAAATTGTTTCATCGTTCTCGTTGTGAAATGCAACAGCCCAAAAATCATAATCCTGTTCAGGAACTTTTTCTAATCCTAAATCAATACAATGTTTAAATATCGTAAGAATACTATTGTCCCACTCTTCTTGTGTGTCAAACTCAGGATTAGGCGGGTATTTCTTATCTAAGGTGTATTGTTGTACCCCTCTTTTATTAAAACTAATACCCGCATACTTTTCATACTCTTCTAAAGTTCTAACGGTACCAAAACCATATTTACCTTCGTGACCTTCTTGGGTTTCACCATCCATACCAAATAATTTTCTATTTGTTAAATGTGATTTGTTGTTCTTATTTACCCAATCTTTGTCATCATCCCATTGTTTTGTTCTTCCCTTACGAGTATATTCATGCCATATTAAAACCTTATGTGGATGGAATAAATCATATCCGTGTGTAAACGCTCTTACGGCAATTGATATCTCTTCTCCGTGAAAATAATACTCAGGGTTATGTTGTACTTCATTTGAGAATTCACCCAAAGTAAAACAATAATGAGCCGAGTAAAATCTAGATGGAATTGGTTGTTCTAATTCTTGCCAACCAGGAATTGATTCAGGTAAAAAGAATATTGCACCTTCAGGTATAAATCTATCAAATGCCATTCTCCACGGCTCATTAACTCTTTTTTCTGGGTCATTTTCAGGGTCAAAAGATGAAACATATCCCGTTAATAAAGGTTTTGGTATTCCCATACCTTGTAATTGTTTTACCATACCAATCATCTCAACATCCCAATTTTTTTCAAATCTCATGTGTGAGTCAATCTGTAAAGTGTACATTTCACCATTATATAATTGCTGTACTTGATTTCGTGCCCAACAAACACCTAAACTATACTCATATAATACATCAACAATTCTAAATCTTTTATCTTCACGATAATTATCCAAATTATCAAACCCATCTTCAGGATGAAATTGTCTACAAATACCAAATCTTAAATTTTTTGGATTTTTGGCATTTTTAATCATGTCTTCAATTGTTGGAACTAATTGTGGGTCCCTATATGAAGCAATCTGAACAAAAATTGTTGGGGTTTTACTTCTCGCCATAATAAATAATCTTTACCTTAAATGTCTATTAAAAAACTTTAATGTAAAGTTATTATTTGTGTTTTTGTATGTATTTATAATTAAATGAAACTACTAAAAACCATACAAAGATTAGTAGAGGAGGCTGAAAATAATTACTACGAGACCTCCAAAAAAAGTATTGACCCAAAAGAAATTAAAGCAGCAGAAAAGGGTTATGAAGACTCATTAAAATTATTGGAAAACTTTAAAAAATTAACGAATCGTTAAATTTTAAATTTTTTGTCTGGTATTGCAACTCCTTTTTTATTAACGACATTTGCACATACTTCGTTAGCAAAATTAATAGACTGTGGTATGTTTTTAGTTTTAAGAAACTTTAAACTGAATGCTGCAACAAATGTATCACCAGCACCACTAACATCTATAGTGTCTTGTGGATTAGTACTCGAATAAACTTCATCACCATATTGAGCACCTCTTGGACCTAATGTTATAATAAATTTATCTTTATTTTCATCAACCAATACACGATTATTTTCATATTCACTTTCATTCAATTTAATAAAAGTAATGTTTTCAATTAATTCTTGGTTTAACTTTCTTTTACTATCAAGTATAGATACTTTAGCATTTTCCGATATTTCTCTTATTATATCATTAGTTAAATATCCTTTATCATAATCACTAATAATAACAACATCAGATTCTTTAATTGTTTTTCTTTGTTCTCTGGAAATATATGATAAAGTATCTATTGGTTGTAACTCTCCCTCATCAACTCTAATAAACATGTGGTTAGATTTTTTTTCAACAAATCTAATTTTTTCTATTTTTGTACTTTGTGACCAATGTAATACTTCAATGTCATCCATCAACGCATTTAAATTTGATACTACATTTCCCGCCATACCTTCATTTTCAGTTATTTCAACAGGATTTAAAACAGGCACTGGAGCCTCAGGCGATAATCTTTTAATTACACCGTAAACAAAACGGTCTATACATAATTCACCTATTACTAATGCTTTCATTTAAGATTTATTTATATGTGGAAATTTATCACTATTCGATTTAATATCTAAAAAATCACATAAATCTTTAATTTTGTTTTCTTTTAAATTCATGATGAATAGTTTATTTGTGTTTTTAAAATATTTTTTAACATCAATTATATGATTATTATAACTTTTTGTTAAATATTCTTTATTATAAGGGTCATGTTTAGGTGAACCCAGACCAAATGTTAGATAATCATATAACCAACCTTCATAAATGTATGTATTTTCACTCGGAGAATGATATATATTTGGGAATATTTTTTTGTGGAATCTTACTAAAGACTCAAACCATTCCTCATCACTATCTCTAACCGTTAAAATAAATTTAGAGTTTGGAAATGCAATGTCAAGAAATCTATACATATGAGGTAAAGAAAATGGTACGTCTTGGAACCAATTACATTTACCATATCTATTTTTTATCATATATTCAAATGTATGGTAATTTTTAGAATAATATGACTCTAAATTATGTGAAAATATATCATCATTAGGACCAATAAATTTATGATTTTTCATAAAAACATCTAATGATGATGTACCAGTTTTATTATAACCTATACAAAATATTTTCATTTTTTTAAAATTTTTGTGGTTGAGTAGTCACCAATTCTATCAAAGAATATAACTTCATTAGCGTATTGTGAACCAAAAACTTTTTTATTTTTATAATCGGAACCAACAATTAAGTAATCGGGTGACCATTTTCTAATTTCTTCTTCTAATTCAAAATCAGAACCAAATCCAACAACACTACCTACACCAATAATTCTACTTAAAAAATAACATCTATCAGACCAAATATTAAAAGGTCTTGTTTCACCTTTTAATTCTTTAACTCTACTATCATAATCTATTCCTACTCTAACTTCACCAATAGATGCGGCATACTCGAGCAATTCTAAATGTCCTCTATGAAGAACATCAAATGTACCATTAACCCACACTCTACTCATAATTTATTATATTTTATATAAACAATAATCATAACACAAATTATCATATCCATATTCTTCAGATAACCATAATTCAAAAGATTTAAATTCTTCTAGTGAATGTTCAATCCCTTCGTATAACCTATTTATTGAAATTCTAACTTTTACATTTGGAATGTCAATAATTTTAGGTAGTGTTTGTTTTATCATTTCAAAGTCAGACCACGTTCTACCATACATAAAAACCCAATCAACATTGTCTGTTATTTGGTTTATATAGATATCATGGTCAAAAAATAATTCTTTTATTTTTTTTTCTTGTTCTTTGGTTATAACACTTGTGAAATAATTTATGTGTTGTTGAGTATTCGTATATGCAAATTCTCTTTCTAGCATTGGGGAAGCAAACTCTCTAATATCTTCAAAATATTTTTCAAACGTTTCTAATTCTTGGTAATTACGTCTTAGGTTAGCATTAGTTATAATACTTGTCCCTTCCTTTCTAACCTCCTCGATTTTATATCTTGTGAATCTTGATGCCGAATTGTCTCTATATGTATAATCATATAGGTATCGTGGTAATACTAATATTTTTCCATATTCTTCTAATTGAGTACAAAATGCCAAATCATTGTAATGATTCTTCATCCACCAACCAGGATTATAATTAAAATCTTCAATATTTCTCCACGCTTTTAGAAATAAAGTCTTACCTGAGGATAACATATTCTTATCCTTAGAAATGTCAAAAAATTCAAAACAATTCCAACTGCCATCAACATTATATGAGACTGCACCCGATGATATCATTATAACATCAGGATATTTTGTAAAAAAATGATGATATACTTCTAATGTTTTTGGGGCTAATAAATCGTCACTACCTAATTCTACAATAATTTCAGCGTTTGGAGCTAAAGAGTGTGGATTCCAAAACATTTGTTTTTTTTCGGTTTGTTGTTTAAATTTAACTTTTTTGTCTTTAGATGCAATATCTAAGAGTATTTCACGAGAATTATCTGAAGAAAAATCTTCAGTAACAATCCATTCCCAATTTGTATATGTTTGTGATTTTATACACTCATAAATTGGGTGTATGTATTCCGCAGTATTATAGAAAGATGTTACAAATGTAAATTTCATATTATTCTTTTATAAATGAACCCCACACTACTTGTTTAAATTCATCATAATAGTAAGGTTTTAAATTATTTTCAATAATTGATGGTTTTATATTTTCATAAGATGATTCATAGTTTGTTGGCCAATCAATTTCATTTTTAATTCTGAAATACTCTTCTTCTGATTCAGCATAATCATGTAACATAATTACATCATTTATTTTCAAATATTTTGAAAATAAATTGAATTCCATCTCTTTGTTACCACCATCACATAAGAATAAAACCCTATCCGATGTATCTATAATGTTTTTAATTTTTAGAATTGAGTCGATACTAAAACAGTCATCTAAAATAAATTCTGTGTTTGGTATATCATGAATCTCTCTGTACGATAAATTAGTGTCCCAAGTAAAAATTTTGGCAGATTGTTTAATATGTTGTGATACCCAATAAGTAAATGCCCCCGTAAAAGTACCAATCTCAATTATGGTGTCAAATTCACCTAAAATTTTTGGAAAAATATTTACTATATTTTTACTTTGTGCCGTTCTAAAATAGTTTGGTCTACTAACCCATAAAAAATTGTTCATAATATTATCTTTTAGATTTGTTTAAGTCGTATGACGATTTGTTTTCACCTATATGATAACAAATTCTTTGTATATGTAAAAAAGATTTATATAATTTTGCAAATCGTACTGCAAATTCTAGTTCAAAAGACATTTCAGTTTCTTTAAATGTATCTAATTTTGATAGTTTTTTTACATCGTGGATTGCCGGTCTAAATCCAAAATGAGGCCAATTAGTAATCATAGTCCAACCACCCTCATTCATATAATTCATTTCTACTTCATCTAACATCAAAGCTTCATTTAAACCATGTTTATCCGAATAATACCACTCCCAAAAATTACCAATAATTTGTGGTGTAAAAAATTCATTCGGAAATATCTTTTTCTCCCATGAAAATCCAATAAGAGCAATATCAACATGTTCTGATAAAACAGAAACTGCATCCATTATTGAAAAATAATTAATAAATTTCCAATCATCTTCAATATGAAAACAATAATCAAAATGTTCACATTCTATAACATATTTCCATATTTTCATAATTTCCATATGTCTTTGATTTGACTCAAATGAGTTTTCATTAAAATAATGTTTTGTGTATTTTGTATTTGGAAACAAATTACTGAAACATTCTTCCATTTGTGCTCTATCTTCATTAGAAGATGAATCATCAAAATGAATTATTTCATCAATAACTTGAAAATCTGTGCAATATTTTTTTAGACTATTTATTGTCTCTAAAAAAAAATCTAATCTTTTACAAGTTGTTATTGATAAACATGTTTTCATAATCAATCAAATTCCACATTAGAGTAAGAAGTATCAATATCTTCTGAAAATAGTAATTCATCGTTTTCATAAATCTTCATATGGGTAACACCGGAAGTTACAGGGTTATAGGTCCAAGAACCTTTACCTGAAACATTTTGGGTTATTTCTTGTACGACATTATATCCTGAAAATAATTTTATATATCTATTTTTTTCTTGAGTTACATAGTTGTACGTTAATACAATATATTCGCCAGTGTCTTCAAACACGTCATCAGATTTACGTCTAACTTTGTAAAATTTTGTCGTTGTTCCTTTATATTTTTCATCAATATTACTCATTGATGTTTCTGTATTCCAAAAGGTGTCCGGAAAATCTACCCTTTGTTCTATTGATGGTTTTATCATTAAAGATTCAAAACCACCTTTTTCAAAATTATCATAAAGATATTCCTCAACATTCATAAATTTTTTGCTACCAAATTTTTCATATAGATAATCTTGGTAATCTTTTTCAGATTTTATTGTTTTTACATTTTTTAAAAATAAATCTATATTACAGAAAAAGTAATGAAAAGAAAAATCAGAAGAATTAGTATAATGATTAACATAGAATAGACCCTCTTTACCGTTTTCTTGTAACATTAACGGCACATTGTTTACGAAATTCATTGCCTCAGAACCATGTATTGCATCAATTTCAAACCTTTGGAAGTAATCGTACCCTAATGATTTTGCCAATTTTAGTGAATCGAAAATATTTATCATAACTGAAAGTCCATGTCTTTGTAGTCCATCTGTAACTTCATTAATTCTAAATCCATTCATATGTTTCCATAACACAATACTTGATACGTTATCATATTCATCATTGAAAAGTGTGTTGCTGTTATTGTATATACAATATTTGGCTTTTTTTTGAATGTATTCAGGAATTGTAGTATTACTAATTAATAATACTTCATGATTATTTGAATTTAGTAAATCTAAAAAATTAGATAGTTTGTTCTCAACAAATTCATTATGAATAAAACTATCAATAATTGTTAATGTTTTCATTTTATCTTTTTTATAATTTTTAATTATTATTTCTTTTGATTCATTATGTAGTCTTTTTTTTTCATCGGGTGATAATTTAGTTAATAAACCTTCACCATTATCTCTATACACACCACCAGGTGGAAACTCTTCACATTTGAATTTCCCGTGTTTACATAATTCAAAATTTACCGCATAATCCAAAAAAGTAACTTCTTTCATCCAAGGCTTAAATAAATTTGGTATTTTTCTAAAAGTCCTTCCAAAGGATATATAATTTTCTTCAAATAAATCCTCTAATTTTATATCTAATTTCCAAGATGTCATAAAGTCTCTAATGTTTTCTGGTAACATTTTCACATGATAATCCTCATACCTCCAATATGATGTACAATGACCAACATATTCAGGATTGTTATCTAAAAATTCAACCTGTCGTTGTAATTTTTTTTCATCAGTAAAGAAATCATCTCCATCAATATATGATACATAAAGACCTCTAGTTTGATTGTATAAAAATTCAATATTTTTATGATAACCCCAATTTTCAGTTGCAGTAAAATATCTTAAATTTTTATTATAAACACTTATTCTTTCAATTAGTTCTGCACTACCATCTTGTGAAAAGTCATCACGAACTAAAACTTCAAATGGAAAATCAGTTTGTTGCCATAAAACAGAGTAGATACATTGTTGAATGTTTTTTGCAAATTTATACGCGGGAATGATAACACTAACTTTTGGACGTTGACTCATTTGATTAATTTTTTTACTGGTACACCTACATAAGTTCCTGATTCATCAATATCATTTACGACACATCCTAAAGCACCAATAGTTACATTTGAAGTTACATTACACTTCTCAATTATAACTGAATTAGTTCCCATATATACATTATCACCAATTGTTACATTACCTGACACAATTGACCCTGGCATCATACTAAAATAGTTACCTATACGACAATCATGTCCTATTTGATTACCTCTATTTAATATTGAGTGTTTACCTAATATTACATTAGTTGTTATTATAGATGACATACCAATGAATGAACCTACACCAATTCGTATTCGTTTATCTAAAATATTCGCACTTGGGTGTATATAGGTAATGTATTTGGTATCTAAGGGAAATTTAGATACTATTTTTTTTCTATCTAATGGATTTGAAACGCCAATTAGTATTTCATATCTTTTATGGTCAAATTCTGAAAAAGGTAATATGTTAGGTTCCATTGATGAATCATAATATAAGTCATCAATGAAAAAAGTTTCAATACCTGTTTGATATGAAACTTCTTTTGCGTGGCCTCCATATCCAAAAATTGATGGTATCATTGTTTATATATTTCATATTTTGATAAATCAGGATACGGTAATTCTAAATCCTCATTTTGTTTTTTAGTGCCGTCTAAATTATAGAATTGATTCATTAATAATAAACCTCTTGCTGCTAGTTCGGGCATCATATAAAAATTCCATCCTAACATATCAAAATAATCATCATGGTATGAACACTCTCTTCTACCACTATATCGAGCTCTTTTGAACCAGTGGTAAGCGTCTAATGAATCTGTTAGTATTGCACCACCTTTAGATAGTTTAAAGTGTTTATATGGGCCAGTAAATGAAATACACATATGAGTATTAGTGATATACATATCAGAAGTAAACCTTAATGCTGAGTCCCAAACGTTTGAGCCAATTAGTTGGTATGCACCTTTTATTGTTCTACCTTCTACAGGACTAAAATCAACCTTTAGACCTGCATGTATAATCTCACAAGGAACACTTGGATATGTTCTTGATGGTATTGTTATTGTATTACCACTAATCGATTTTTTTACATTTTTTTCATAGTAAAGTGCTAAAAATAATGCATTACTCATATTATCTAAAGTAACAACATAGGGAGCACCTGTGTATTCCCCTAGTTTCTTTTCAAAATCATCTGTTATAGTGTAAACACCTTGTGACATTATTTAGTTAGTATTATACCATGTTTTATTGTTTCATCTTTTAGTTCCGCACTGTACATTGTAGTTTGGTAAATCTGATAATTAAAACCGTTTGAAGTTAACTTGTCTAAAATTGGTTTTATTTCATTATTTTCATTCATGTGAAATTCAATCATAAATTTATCAATTCTACTCATGTACTCATCAGGAATATTTGGTATCAAATCATACTCACCACCTTCAATATCACACTTTAATAAAGAAAGTCTATCTAAATTATTTTCTTCAAAAATTTCTTTTATTGTTATTGTTTCTAATTCAATTTCATTAGTTAATGAATCGTATTCAGGAGTATCCGTACTTGCATATGTTGAACCAATTGTTGAGTTTGCTGTGGAATACCTAAAGTTTACTTTTGTTTTTTCACTATATAATGGTGCTAAATAAACTTTAGAACGTTCCAAATCATCATCCAACATCATATCAATTTGATGACCAACAAATGGGTTAGCCTCCACTAATATACATTTATTTGCTCTTTTCCAATACATGTATTTAGAAAATAAACCAATATTTGCACCAATATCTAACACAACATCCATATCTGTTAATGCAAAATCTCTATAGATATCATCTACAAAGAATTCATTATAATTACGATAACTACAATCAAATGGGTCATAGTTGAATTTTGGGTAATCATGTAAAATGTCATTAACTATTAGGTCTTTTTTGAACATAAAGTTATTTTGGTTGTCATAGAATTCTATTTGGAATCCTCTAAATCGTGGATTACGATGAAAATACATGACAAATGTAGGTATTGGTACAATAAACCAAGTCATTGGTTCATCCAACTTAAACGGCATCCAATACATAGGACTACCCGATGATATATCTTTGAATGATATTTTCCAATCAATAGGTTCTGAACCTGAATATTGGATTAGAATTTTATTATCCGCATGTTCGAACCATACATCGATATTATTTGATTTTTCTTCCATATTAAATATTTTTATTAAGTTTGTTGAGTCTACATTTATATCGCCAGTCAAGAATGTGATATTCTCGTAATCACTATATTTTCCACAGTAAACATCTAAATCAAACATCATCATTGGCATTTGATATTCTAACGCTTCCTTTATAGCAATTGGGTTTAATTCTTTATTATTTCTATCTCCTTTTGACGCGAAGAAAAATAAATCACTAGCCTCTAAGAAGTCATATACATCATTCCTTTCTCCCCATATAACACAGTTTTCAGGTTTATTATCCATAAGTGGTTGCCAATAGTCTTGGAAATTTCCCGCTTGGTTACCTAAGAAATGAAATTTTATTTTATAATCTTTTAATCTTTCAGCAATTTCAAAAAGATATTTTTGATTTTTTCTTGGTGTAAAAAGACCAACATTTACAACGTGTTTCCAATCTGATTCAAGACCTAATTTGCGTTTCATTTCTTCGGCTCTTTTTATTTTAACATCAACAGGGTATTCTACAATATCATAAGGGATATCATACATTGAATATCTAAATGCGTTGAATGCAGAAACGAATATAAACTTATCAGGAAACCATCTTTTTAGATGGACCGGAAATGAAGAATCATGAGTAGTTTCAAATATCTTATAAGTCCTATCTTTTTTATATATAATAGATGTTATATGTTCATCCATAAAAAACTCAGGAATTTCCTCCATAGATACAACATCAGGTTGAAACTCTTCAATGATTCTAATTAGTTCAAACTTATCGTTACCTAAAATTCTAAGTTTATCATTACCTATAGATTCAATAATTCTATCTTTTTGAACTCTAAAAATTGGAGCAATGTCAGAATATTCAACACAAATAATATCATAAGTGTCTTTTAGTAATTCAATTTTATTTGCACTTACTTGAGGTAATCCTCCTGTTGATAAGTGTGGTGTTATTACTAATATTTTTTTCATATTAAATCTTATTAATAATATAATCTTCTGTAACTATATAATCAACAGAATCGTCTAATAGATGTTTGAGTACTTGATGTATATAGTTATTAATTGGTTCTCCATGTGCATTGAATGATGTATTTAATACTACCGGAACACCCGATAATTTAGAATATTCTTCAATTATACGGTGAAATGTTGGATTTTTTTCTTTTATAACATTTTGTGGTCTAGCAGTACCATCTTCTTTGTGTACTACAGCAGGAATTTTATCTAACCATTCTTCTCTTGTATTATAACATAATGTCATAAATTCTGCACTGTAAAGAGACTTATCAGCATAAAATACTTCATTTAACCTTTCAGATAAAACCGCAGGTGCAAATGGCATAATCTCAGTTCTCCTTAATTTTTCATTTAATTTTTTATGAGTATCAGGGTCTGTCGGTCTAACAACAATAGAGCGATTACCTAGTGCTCTTGGCCCATACTCAGTTGCACCCATAAAAACACCAACAACATTACCTCCATGTATTAGTTCCGCAACTCTCTCATAAGTCATGGGTTCATACTTTAATTTATGATTATATTTTGCCATTTGATATAACCAATCTGTGGAAGTGTATGAATTACCAAAAAAGACATTATCTAACCTTAATGGTTTTTCAACTTCTCCAAGTTCGTTTGCCTTACATAGTGCAGCTCCTAAAGCTAACCCACCATCACCCATTGATGGGTGGATGTATATGTTATCAAAATACCCTAACTCATTAATAAATTGGTTTAGTTTTACATTAGCAAATAATCCACCCGAAAATGTTATGTTTCTATATTCGGGGTATTTTTTATGAATATCTTTCAATAATAATCCCATCATTTCTTCGGTGAATACTTGCAGTGTATAAGCTGTATCACATCTATTTTCATATGATTTGAAAAAGTTTTCAGTCCACATCATATGGTTAAATATATAATCAAATAATGCTTCAAAGTTAGAAGGTCCAAATGACAAATCACCATTATATTTAAAAGAATTTTTTAGGTGTTTATAAACTCTTTCATTGAATTTACCGTGAGGTGCTAACCCAACAACTTTACCCTCATCTTTTAACATTGTCCATCCAAACAACATTGTGAATCTACCCCATAAACCAGCTAGCGACGCGGTTTGAGGTATTAAAGTTGAGTGTACTTCTTCATACTCGCCATTATCACATAAATAAATTTTACCACGACTTCTGTTACCTTGCCCATCATGACTTAAAGCTATTGTTTTACCTTCAAATCCTGAAGTAAAATATGCACCTAAAGCGTGACATTTATGATGAGAATAACTTGAGGTTTTTTCTTTTTGATTTACAGCCATCTCTTCTTCCATTATAAAATGTCTTGGATTTGCAAACACAATGTGGTCGGCAGTATCAAAATCAATATTAAATTTATTCTTTATAAATTCTAATCCTTTTTGTGGTTTTTGCCATGTTGTCCAAATTGCCTTTATTCCTGTAAATTTTTCTTCTTCCATGGCAAACAAAACTTTACCATCTTTAACTAAGGCAACTGAAGAGTCATGACCTCCAAAATGTATTCCTATTATAGTACTCATAAGTTCATTATATCATTAAAAATTTCTTCAGAAGATAGACCTAACCAGTCTTTTTTATGTTGACTAGACGCGTAAGGTGTAGTGTGGTTAGAGTATACCCCTTGTGATGCACCCCATTCACCAAGTGGTGTTTTTAGAATATGAAATTTACCAATATCATATGACGCATAAAAATCTAACGGTTCAAACCAATTTAAATTTGCATCTTTAGTAAAGATTACATTACTGTCGGGAAAATCAATTAATAATCTATCTGCAAATCTTGATTGGACAGTAACATTAGACTGGTTTTCTTTCATAAATTTAATCGCTTGTTGAGCCCAAATTTTTGTTTCATTATATGAATCGGTGGTAAATCTTAACAATACATTTTCATTTGTATCGTTATATGTGTGGTCAACTAATGGTACAATCTCATCATTTATCATACCTAAAATTTTTACCCTAAATTTGTTTCTAGTTTGTTTTGCAAAATAGTTATACCAAGTAAATGGTCTCATACATGTATATTGTACAAGAGACCAATCACCAGCAAAAGATTCATATATTTCTAAAAGATACCATTCTATTTCTTCTGACCATATGTGAATCATTGGTCCTCTACAAAACGATAGATGATGGTTTATTTTACTAAAATTATTCATTCTATATTAAATTATTCTCTAATAATTGGTTTATTACCATTTTTGGTGAAATTTTTCTACTACACTCCCATCTTTTATTTTCAGGACAAAAGTCAGATAAAAATTGAGCGAATTTATCACAATGTTGATTTGAGTTCCAACAACCGTGACAAACATCTTCATTTATTATTCTAATATTATCCTCTTGGAATTCATTCCATTTATGTGTAATACCCGAAATCATAACAACTTTTTTATTACAACCCCAAGCTAACCACGCAAGTGCTGATGATACACCAATGAAGAACTCACAATGATTAAGATACCAAATACGGTCTAGAAGGGAATAATTACCATTTCTTTTAGTGATATTTTTTAAATCACTTTTTTCTTTTGAAATAGAAACGACTTCAAATCCTCTTAGTTTTAGCTCATCAACTAAAGTCTGCCATCCAACTTTATTACTCCACATTTTAAGTTTACCTGATGCAAATTCTGAAATACAAACATATTTTTTTTCTATTGGTCTAACTTCATTTTCTACGATAAATTTAGGTCTAAGTTCTTTATGTTCTAAACCTAAAATATCTGATGCCATTTTTTGTAATGGTTGTAATGCAGGATGGTTTGGAGTCTCATCAGATTTATGTATTTTAGCAAAAGGATAATAATTTAATTTACCTTTAGTTTTGTCTATAAAAGTTCTAAACTCTTTAACTTCACTATCACTAAAACCATAAGCTATTTTATAACTAGCATAGTATTGTGGGTCGTTCAATTGTGTGGTATATGTTTTCTGAAATTTTATTTCGGGATATGATTTTTCAAATAGGTCAGGAAAAAAAGTTTGAACGGTTACATTACAATTGTGTTTTTTTCTAAATTCCTCACAATACGGAATCCATGAAATGTTATCACCCAAAGGTTTGTTCTCAATTACAATTAATACCTCCTTACCATTTAAATTCATTACCTCTTCATGTACTATACCAACATTATTTTGCATAATAACTACTTTCCAATTAGCAAAATATTTTAGATTAGGTTTAGTCCAATAGTTTACACCTAATGTTGTTGAGTGTATTAGTTTATTTGTATCGTTATCTAAAAAAATAACCTCATAGGAATAATCATCACCATACTCTTTTCCTTCTTCACCAATAATTTCAACGAATGCTCCATTATAAAATTGAACATTAAATTTAATATTATTATCCATAAATTTTTAAAACAGCATTTAGTACTTTATCAACTGATGGGTGACATTCATATGTTGGTTTATTTTCTAAACATCTAATCAAAGGTGGTACTCCCTGAATTGACCCCCACTCTTCAATTCCATACTTCATTTTTGAACCACAGAATATATCGCAACCACCCATAACGTGTTGGTATTTGTATTCTTGTGAGTTATGTCTGTATGGTGCTCTAAAATATGGTTTTATTGATGACCCCAATTGAATTATATTGGCATCGGTTGTTCCTGCTAAGTGTAATAATCCTGAGTCCATAGTTACAAAACATTCGGATTTCTCAATTACATGCCACGCTTGGGATATGTCGGTTTTATTCATAAGATTCAAGCCTAATGGAATTTCAAAATTCAATACAGGTTTATCAATGTTCCAAAAACCAACCTCACTTGAGTCCTTACCTATTGAGACAACCGCAATACCCCTATCGTTTAATTCTTTTGTTAGTCTCATCCAATTTTCGGCTGACCAAGTACGAGAGTCCCAGTTAGCAACAGGATGTATCAGTACATATTTTTCAGGAAGACCTTCAATAGGTTTAAATTCGTCAGGGTAATATTCACAACCAAGTTCATGGGGTTCTAATTGAAATCCTAATTTAATCGCATGGAATTGTCTAATATCAATATGATTGTGTTTGTCCTGAACACCCTTGTCACTTTGTTTACCAATGTTATAAAATGAATTATGTACCACAAAATTATCTTTCAAATAAGACATATTGATACCATTAGATGGGTAGTTTTTATCAACCCAGGGATTGTTTCTAAAAATTTCAGGAAACTTAGATATTACATTAATTTTTTGTTCGTATTCTTCAGCCAGTTTTCTTAAGGTTGGTGTTGAGCATATACAATCACCAATAGCCCTCACTTCTGATAGGTCATAATAGACAGCATCACCAACTGTGATAGGGTCCACATCCCAAATATGTTGATTTTCTGTGTAGTAATATTTTCTCATTATTTTTTAAAATATAAAAATACTTGATAGTTTTTATATCATCAATAGTTAATTTAGATAATTTAAATAATCCATTATACCATCTTCTAATTGGTATTTAGGTTCCCATCCTTTCATCCAATTGTTTTTATCACTACAAGTATAAAATTGATAACCTTTAGGTATTAATGATTCGGGATGATATTCATACTCTATATCCATAAGGTCTAGTATGTCCTCAAATAATCGAGCATTGCCACAACCAACATCGTAAAATTTACCACTTAACGTATTGTAGTTTTTTATTGCATGTAAATTTGCGTTGATTACATCTTTAACATATACAAAATCTCTCTTTGGTTTTAATGGAAACAATTTAATATTTTCATTATTTTTAAATTTTTGAAACATCTGGTAAGCAACGGACGCCATTTTTCCTTTATTTTCCTCACCCGGTCCATAGACATTAAAATACCTTAAAGCTATTCCGCCATTTAATCTTACATAATCCTCGGCAATATATTTACTCCAACCATATAAGTTAGATGGATATCTATTATTGATTCCATAATTTGCTGCAGATGATGAATATATTAACGGTTTATTGTTTTTGTTACACCAATCTGCAATAATTTTAGTTGATTCATAATTTCTAACCATCATATAATTAACGTCCTGTTCTAAAGTATCCGAACAAGCCCCTACATGAAATACTGCATCATAATTAAGACTATCAAGTGTTAATAATAATTTTTCTTCCCAATTTTCGTGTAACAAGTAAGAATCATCAAAACCATGAGTTAAATATCCCAATCGGTTTAACTCTTTCATAAGATTTAAACCTATAAACCCTCTTGTTCCTGTAACTATAACTTTTTCCATATACCTGTTATTTTGTATGTATTTTTCCACATATATTTTTATTATATAAAGTAATTATTATCCCTGATATGTCAACAAAGAAAAATATTACATTAGGTAAAAATGTTACAATAATAGAACCTGTTAATATGTATGGATGTACATTAGGTGACAATGTTAAGATTGGACCTTTTGTTGAAATACAATCAGATGTAATTATTGGTAATGATACAACAATTAGTTCTCACAGTTTTATACCATCAGGTGTTAAAATTGGGAATGGTACATTCATAGCACACGGTGTTATGTTCACAAACGATTTGTTTGACTCTAAAGATATAAAATCATGGGAAATGAAAAGAACAATCATTGGCAGTAATTGTAGAATTGGCTCAAATGTTACTTTACTTCCTGTTGAGATTGGTAATAATGTTATTATTGGTGCAGGCTCTGTCGTGACAAAAGATGTACCATCTAATTCAATTGTTTATGGAAATCCAGCCAAAATCAAATAAAATCTGTCTCATTGGTTACGGATATTGGGGTAAGATTATACATAAGAATCTAACACAGTTAGGTTATGACAATATTAAAATAATTGATGTTGTTTTAGATAACTTTAATGAACTAACTGATGAATATGATTTTTATTTTGTTATAACCCCTTTCACATCACACTATGATATTTTATTACAATTATCAAAATACACTAATAAAAAAATATGGTGTGAAAAACCATTAGTTGCCAGTCATTGGGAAGCCACTAAGATATATAATCTAATGGAAAAAAATAATAATCTTTTATTTGTCGATTGGGTTTATACCTTTAATGATTGTGTAAAAAGGATTAAAGAAATTATTAATAATAAAAAAGTTAAACAAATAATTTTAAATAGAACTAATGATGGACCCGCAAGACATGATACAAATTCAATTTTTGACTTGTCTTCTCATGATTTATCTATATTAACATATGTTTTTGAAATGGATTTTGATTTTATATTTAAAGAATTTTCACTTAAAACACATGAAAAGTTTGGGTCAAATATTAGCTGGTTTTATGAAGACGGACTACAAGTTATCATAAATTCATCTTGGCAACACAAAACTAAAAATAGAATTTCATTGTTTATTACAGAAGATGATGAGATAATTGTTTTTGATGACATTAAAAAACAAATTATAACAAATGATGGTGTTGAGAATTTTTCCGACTATCCAAGTCCTATACATAACGCATTGAATTATTTTTTTAATGAATTATCTTTTTTAGAAAACAAAAATATAACACTAAAAGTTACTAAAAGTTTAGAAAATGCATTTTAATTATTTGGGAGGACAATGGTCCACAGTTAGAGATGAAGTTTTAAAGGAAATCGATGAAATGGGTTATAAGGGTGACTATATTGGTAGTCCCAAAGTAGAATTATTTGAAAATAAATTCTCAAAATATTTTAAGTCTGATTATGCTGTTGGAGTATCAAATGGTACTGATGGGTTAAAACTAGCCTTACAGGTTTTAGATTTATCTACTTTAGATTTAGTTATAATACCAAACAATACATTCATTGCCGATTATTTGGCGGTACGAAATTTACCAGGTGAAAAACCTGAAACAATGTTTATTGACCATGATGAGTACTTTACAATAAATTTAAATGATTTGGAAACATTTCTTTCAAATAATCGTGAAAAATACCGAAAGGTAGTTGTTATGGCGGTTCATTTATATGGACACCCATGTAATTTAGATAGATTGAATGAACTAAAGAAAAAATACGATTTTGTTTATATTGAGGATTGTTCTCAATCTCATGGTACAATATTCAAAGGGAGATATGTTGGGAATGATGGTATAATGTCAGTATATTCATTGTATCCTGGTAAGAATTTGGGTGCCATTGGCGATGCAGGTATCATAACAACAAACGATGAAACAATCTATAAAAGATTAAAATCCCTAAGAAACTATGGTTCAAGTATTAAATACCATTATGATGAATTAGGACATAATCACAGACTCGATACAATTCAAGCAATTGTATTATCACACAAATTAGACTATTTGAGACGGTGGAATGATAAAAAGAATATAGTTGCAGATAGGTATTACAACGAAATAAATAACGAAAAAGTAATTTTACCACAAAAGGCATCATATTGTTCATACCACTCATACCACATTTTTCATTTGGTTGTGTCAGATAGAGAGTCGTTTATGAACCATATGAATTCTAACGGTATTCCAACCATTATTCATTACCCATACGCAATTTCACAGACAAAAATTTACGATAATGAATTACTAATTAGTTCAAAAAACTCCATAGATTTTGCCAATAAAATTGTATCAATACCTATACATCCGTTTTTAGAAGAAAAAGAAGTTGATGAAATTATTAAAACAATTAATAAGTACTAATATGAAAATAACACAAGTAACACCCGGTCTTATATCTATACCCCCGAAAGGATGGGGAGCAATAGAAAAAGTAATTTGGAATTATAAATTAGAATTTGAAAAATTAGGTCATACATGTAGTATAGATTACTTAGATGACATTAAAACTGATGAGGTTGATATTGTTCATATTCACGTTGCAAATTTAGCTATAATGGCCCAAGAAAGAGGTATACCTTATATATTTTCCTTACATGACCATCATGTTGTAAGACACGGTAAAGATTCACATGTATATAATGAAAATCTAAAAGCAATAAAAGGTTCAATTATCTCTTTTACACACGCGGAATTTTTAGTGGATTATTTTGAAGAGACTGATAAATTGTTTTATCTAAGTCACGGAGTTGATACTTCATTTTTTACACCTAATTCCGAACCTCAAAACACGTCAGGTCATAAGTTATTATGTGTTGCAAACAATGGATATGCCGATGACCAAACATACGATAGAAAAGGATTTAGATACGCAATAGAAGCCGCTAAGGAATTAGATTTACCAATCACTATAGTTGGTCCTGAAAATAACAAAAATTTTCTAAACGCAAATCCTGATTTATTAGATTACAATAAACTTTCTTTAATAACTAATAATCCCAACGATGAAGAACTTGTTGACATATATAAAAATCACACAATATTTCTACACCCATCGGAGTTAGAAGCTGGTCATCCGAACTTAACTTTATTAGAATCAATATCATGCTCCTTACCAATTGTTGGTTGTTATGGTGGTTATAAACCAATCAAATCAATAGTTCAAATAGATAGAAATACTGAAAGTGTAAAAAATGGTATTATACAAGTTATTGAAAATTATAATGATTATTGGACTAATACAATAGACGATAGAGTTAATTTTGATTGGTCAGTTATAGTAAAAAGACTTGAATTGATGTATGATTCTGTAATCCAAATAAAAAAACCATACACCTCTGAAATAACAAAATCATTATATATTAAAAATTTTGAAGGTAATATTGAGAACCAATATGAAATTAATATAACTTATTTACAAGGAGCTAAAGTTGAAATTGTTGGGGATGGTGAAGACGAATTTGAAATTAAGTTTTATAATAGAAAAACATCTGAATTGGTTTATAAAACATCATTAAAACCAAATCATTGGTGTAAACCATCTATAGAATTTTTTATTGATTGGAGAATTGAAGTTTACTCTAAAGGAAAATTAATAATATCTGAAAATTTAGACTTTACAAATAAACGAGTCTATATTCATATTGATTCATCATCTTTAGGTGACAACATCGCATGGATGCCATATATTGAAGAATTTAGAAAAAAACATAATTGTCATGTTATAGTTTCAACTTTTAAAAACTTTCTATTTGAAAATGAATATCCTGAATTGGAATTTATAGAGCCAGGAATTACAGTAGATAATTTAGCAGGAATGTACAAGGTTGGTTGGTTTTACAATAAAAATATGGAACCTAAACTGCCGAATACTGTTAATTTACAAGAACAGGCTTGTTTGATTTTGGGTTTGGATTATTATGAAGTTAGAACAAAAATTAATTTTATTCCAAAAGATAGACCCTACGATGAAAAATATATAACAATTGCCACAGCATCTACAGCAGGTTGTAAATTATGGAACTATGAAAATGGATGGGTTGAGTTAACTGAAATGTTAAAATCAAAAGGATACCGTGTTGTAAATATATCTAAAGAGGGTAATGATGTACCAAATGCAGAAACATTAGAAGACATTTCTTTAGAAAACACTATGAATGTAATTGCACATAGTGAGTTTTTAATTGGACTATCGAGTGGATTATCATGGTTATCATGGGCTATGGGTAAACATGTTGTGATGATTTCAAACTTTACTGAAGATGACCATGAATTCTCAAATAATTGTACAAGAATTACCAATAAATCAGTTTGTCACGGTTGTTGGAATAACCCTATGTTTTTATTTGATAGAGGAGATTGGTATTGGTGTCCTGAACACAAGGGAAGTGATAGACAATTTGAATGTCATAAATCAATTACACCAACTATGGTTATAAACCAAATAGAACATTTATTATGAAAATAGAAGTATCAATAGGGGAAATTGTTGATAAACTATCTATTCTCCAAATTAAAAAAGAAGAAGTTAAAGATGAATCTAAATTACTTAATATAAGTAAAGAATATGAATATCTTTATGATATTGTTTTTAAAGATATGAATATACAGTTATCAGATTTTTTAGAACTATTATCTGTAAATAAAAAATTATGGATTATAGAAGATGATATTCGTAACAAAGAACGAAATAATGAATTTGATGATGTCTTTATTGAATTGGCTCGAGCCGTGTATGTAACTAACGATGAAAGAGCTGAGGTTAAGAAAAAGATTAACTTAAAATACGGTTCTGAGTTTGTGGAAGAAAAATCTTATAATCCTTATTAAATTTAGAAGTCTCAGTCTTAGTGTAAAGGGGTACCATACAGGTACCTTTTTCTTTTGTACCTTCAATATAATTAGTTTCATACTGAACAGGAAATCTTTCAACATTATAATCACTTTGTTCTTTATGAAAATTTTCCCAATGAAAGTATGAAAATTTACCACCCACTCTTAACTTTTGTTCTACAACATTAAAGAAGTCTTCAGGAACATCTAAATAGGTATCAAAAAAAATACAATCAAATTTGTCTAATGAAAGTATTACATTTTGCCAAAAATCAGGTATTAATTTTATATTATCTTTATACTCATACTGAGTCATAAAATAATTTAATACTTGAGGGTGACATTCAATAAGAGTATGAGATTTTGGATTATTTTCTTGTATTAAAGTTGTTGATATACCCATACCAAAACCTATTTCCAACACATCTTTACCTTTTACATTAAGTAATTCAATGTGTTTTTGAATGATGGGATATTCCCATCGTTCCATAACCATACCAGTACTTTTTCTACTCTTTGATTTAAATTTTTTAATAACCAAATAGTCGTCATGAAATTCTAATTCTTGACGAGTAAAAGCTATGTTTTTTACATGTACGGGTAATTTTATCATTATGCTGCAGTGATACCTAATTGATTAAGTAACCAAGTTTTTACATAAGTATTATCTTGTCCCCAATTTTCATAATCAGTACCACTCATAACTTTATATCCTCTAGCAATTGTTAATTTATTAGCACTATCGATAAGAGCATAATTAACATTACACTGACTATCCATAATATTAAAACCACCAACTTCAATTAAAATTTTATCGGCAGTACCTAAAGGTCCGCAACTTGTTGATTGTATGTTATATGTATTATTCATATTTTTTTTATTTATAAATATAGTTTATGAAAAGTAAAATTCCATAGAAAATCCAGAGCCTCCATTTGTTGGTGTACTACCCCAATCACTGGTGGTGACATAATTATCTTGATTTGTTGTACCATTTAAACCAGTGTTATTATATACGTTATTACCGTTTACAAATACACTTAAGTCATAAGTGGCTACTCCATTACACGATACGGCACCTTTTACCCACATGTAATAGACATTAAAAGTATCACTATTATCTTTTATTTGAGAGTAAGTACCCCCATTTTCAACAGCATTTCCATCTAGTGCACATAAAGGAACCGAACTTGCGTCATTATAATCAATCATTTGCATATCAGTATTAACATCGTTTGGTGGGTCAAATCTACCTGCAGGTCCAATATTGTTTTCTATGTACAATTCAACATAATAATTTGTTTGGTCCATGTGTCCATAAAAATTTTTATAGTAACCCATCTTATAGTTTGTCGTTGAACCCGCAGCGGATGCTCCGTTGTTAACAGGATTATACAAAATATCTTGTTGAACACCTGATTTTAATGCACTACCAAAAAAATCAACCGTATTATCTCCTTGAGGTGGGGGACCGCTTGGCCATGCATATAAACCATAATTACCTAATGATACATTTGGACTACCATAAGTTCCACCAGCAATAGTTTCATCATAAACCCCTTGTAAATTAACATTAGTACTACCTAAAGGCATATTACTTATTCTTTAATTTGTTTATTTCCTCATTTAACTCTTGAATTGATTTAATCAAGATTGGAATCAATTTATCATAAGATAATGTTTTAAATGTCTCTAACTCACCTGTGTATAATAATGGTTTTTCTTTCACTAAGATTGGTAGTATCTTTTCTACCTCTTGAGCTATCAAACCATAATCTTTCTTATCGTTTTCTTCTTTGTGTTTCCAATCGTAAGATACCGGTCTTAATTTCAAAATAGTATCTAAACCTAATTCTAAGCTTTCAATGTTATCCTTCAATCTTTCGTCTGATGCTGTTGTTGAGAATGCTATGATATCACCTGTTGCGTGGAAGTCACCATCAGTACCATTCAATCTGAACAGGTATTCTCTAACACCACCCAACGCTAATGATACTTCATTAGCTGAAGACCTATAGAAACCAGTGTCTGTGTCACCACCGAATGAGAATGCCGGTGCAGCTGCGTTACCTGTTGCTGTACGCATCACACCTGTATTACTTGTGAGGTTATTTGAAGAATCTGTCCATGCTCCAACTGATGTTACCGTTGAACCGTTTACAGTTTTTACTAAGTAGTCAGGATAGTTTCCAAATACACCACCACTAATACCACTTGTACCTGAAGATGGTGTTACACCTGAAGAACCACTTGTTCCTGATGTTCCTGAAGTACCTGATGTTGTAGATGCTCCTGAAGTTCCTGCGTTTCCACTAGCTCCTGATGTACCTGATGTACCCGAAGTTCCGGAAGTTGCTGACGCTCCTGAGTTACCCGCAGCTCCTGAAGAACCTGAAGTACCTGACGTACCTGAAGTTGCTGACGCTCCTGAGTTACCTGCTGCTCCTGAAGAACCAGCAGTACCCGATGTACCAGATGTACCTGAAGTCTTAGATTGTCCAGATGCCCCTGCGTTTCCACTTGCTCCTGCAGTACCTGATGTACCTGATGTACCTGAAGTCCGAGAAGCTCCTGAGGTTCCAGCATTACCTGAATTTCCACTAGCTCCTGATGTACCTGATGTACCCGAAGTTCCGGAAGTTGCTGACGCTCCTGAGGTTCCAGCATTACCTGAATTTCCACTAGCTCCTGATGTACCTGATGTACCCGAAGTTCCGGAAGTTGCTGACGCTCCTGAGTTACCCGCAGCACCTGCAGAACCTGATGTACCTGATGTACCTGAAGTTGCTGACGCTCCTGAGTTACCCGCAGCACCTGCAGAACCCGCAGTACCTGATGTACCAGATGTACCTGAAGTCTTAGATTGTCCTGATGCTCCTGCGTTTCCACTTGCACCTGATGTACCTGATGTACCCGATGTACCTGAAGTTGCTGACGCTCCTGAGGTTCCAGAATTACCTGAATTTCCACTAGCACCTGATGTACCTGACGTACCTGATGTACCTGAAGTTGCTGACGCTCCTGAGTTACCTGCAGCTCCTGACGAACCGTTGGTACCTGATGTACCTGATGTACCAGAAGTCTTGGATGCTCCTGAAGTTCCCGCGTTTCCGCTAGCTCCTGAAGTACCATTAGTACCTGATGTACCTGAAGTTGCCGACG